>Ga0206920_1015_pt1 | contig 71678 bp, 75 predicted proteins | sample Alteio_BWOrgHeat_65_FD_152934 | JGI IMG/M metagenome (GOLD analysis project Ga0206920, IMG submission 152934) | Enriched cells from forest soil in Barre Woods Harvard Forest LTER site, Petersham, Massachusetts, United States -... | ecosystem: Environmental > Terrestrial > Soil > Temperate forest >...
GATAAGCAATATTCTCTATTTGGAAGTCTTGGGGCTTTGCTTACTAGTGAAACTCAAACCAACATTAAAATGTTAGGCACAAAACTATTAAAGTCAGATTTATTCTTTTCAGCAAGCGGAGCACTTGTTGCATGTGCAGTGTCTCTCATTACAGACAAATTAAGAAAAAATAAATTCTTGCAGCTACCAGATGTGCCAAGTATTGTACAAGACTTTGCTCAAACACAACTTCAAGAAATTGGTCTTAATTCGAAAATACCGATAAAAGAAAACAAGAAAGAGGGTGAAGATTATGGGCTGGCCTTTGATGATCAAATAATCATATTAGGCAATACAGACATTCTAAAATTAGCACTCAAAAACAATCACATCGATCATCCTTTTGTGCTTAATGCTAAAGGAACTATACAACATGAAGGTACGCACATAAAACATAAACATCATCAAAAAAAATATCTACTTGGCGTACCAGCATTGATTCTTGCATGCTATGCAAGTACGCAAATTTCAAATAAATCAGCAAATTCTCTCAAAGGAAATATTACGCTTGCTGCAATAACAGCACTCCTCCCGCTCTTAATACATTATGCCCAAACCTATTATCATGAATGGCAAGCCGATGAAGGCATACAAAATGATGCCAAACTATTAAGAGCATTAGCCGAAAAATACAGAGAATATGCTAGAGACCATGATACCAATCTTACATTCCTGGAAAGATTAATTGATACACATCCGCACCCACTCAAACGAGCGCAACGATTTGACCAAAGAGCAGATGAAATTGAACGCGTTGCTGCACTGAAAGAAAAGAAAGCATCCTACTCCGCCAAGACTACGAAGGACACGCAAGATGAACAGGCTCAACAAGCGTAATCCAGCCATCGCTTATCCGGGCCATCAGGCTCAGCAACCCTTCGACTTGCTACGCAGCTCAGGAGTAAACGCGCTCATGCTGAGTGTTTTGCAAAGCAAAACGTATCGAAGCATGGCGGACTGCGCGCAAAGCGCTTGAAAAATAATATTTTCATCATGCTCACAAACAAAAGCGGCTAGAGAGAACTTTTCATTCTTTCTAGCCGCTTTTTTAAATCCTTATATCTGTTATTAGTTTTACACTAAAACTAATAACAAACTAATCATGGACATCAACTTGATCAAAATGTTCAATGCTGGGCCAGATGTATCTTTGAAGGGGTCGCCCACCGTGTCGCCAATAACTGCCGCTCTATGAGCATCAGAACCTTTACCGCCTAAGTTACCAGCTTCAATGTATTTTTTAGCATTATCCCATGCGCCACCACCGTTTGCCATCATCAGTGCAAGTAAAACACCTGCAACTGTTGCACCAACAAGCATACCGCCTAAGCCAGCTTTGCCCAAAGTGAATCGGATGGTAACAGGAAGAGCGATAGTAATAATACCAGGTAACACCATTTCTCTTAATGCTGCTTTAGTACTGATAGCAACGCAACGGTTGTAATCAGGTTTAGCTGTACCTTCCATCAATCCAGGAATTTCCTTGAACTGACGACGAACTTCCATAACCATTTGCAATGCTGCATCACCAACTGAACGCATGGTTAATGCAGAGATCAAGAATGGCATGCTGGCACCCATAAATACGCCAGCTAAAATGAATGGATCGATAATATTTAAAATTGGCATGTGTGCAGTTTGCGCATACGCTTCAAACAATGCTAATGACGTGAGCAATGCTGAACCAATTGCAAAACCTTTACCCATTGCTGCCGTGGTGTTACCCAACGCATCAAGTTTATCAGTAATTTTTCTTACTGAAGGATCAAATCCAGCCATTTCTGCAATACCGCCAGCGTTATCCGCGATTGGGCCATATGCATCAACTGTCATGGTGATACCCACGGTTGCAAGCATAGAAACTGCTGCTAGAGAGACACCAAATGATCCGCCACCAAAATGGTATGCAAAAAGTACTACAAGCGCTAGCAACATAACTGGAGCAACAACTGATTCCATACCAAGTGAAAGACCATAAATAATGTTGGTCGCTGCACCGGAACGAGAAGATTCAGCTAACTTTCTCACTGGTGTGCTACCGGTGTAATACTCAGTAATCAGACCAACAATAACACCCGCAATGCAACCAAATAGCACAGCTATGAACAACTCATGTTCAAGGCCAGTGTGCCAAATATAACCATAAGAAATTGCTAAAAATGATACGATAGCAACGAATGTTGCACTTCGTAACATTGCTGCTGGCTCTAAGCGTAAAAACACGTTAGAAGCAAGACCAATAATGGAACCAACCATACCAAGCATTGCTAAAACAACTGGCATTGCCAAATAGGTAAGATTTGTAGGACCGTGTTCAATGGAAGCCAAAATAATGGAAGAAACCATCGCACCGATGTAAGATTCATAAATATCAGCACCCATGCCAGCTGTATCGCCCACACAATCACCAACGTTATCAGCAATAACTGCTGGGTTGCGTGGATCATCTTCAGGGATACCTGCTTCTAGTTTACCCACTAAATCTGCACCAACGTCAGCTGACTTGGTAAAAATACCGCCGCCAACACGAGCAAAGAATGCTACAAGTGATGCACCAAAACCAAAACAGGTGATTAACTTTATAAAATCTGGATGAGCAAAGTATAAGAAGAAAATAGTGCCCAAACCAAGAAGACCAAAGCTTGCTACAGCAAAGCCCATAACTCCGCCACCAAAAAATGCGATAAGAAATGCTGCGTGTTCGCCTTTTTCTTTAGCTGCCATGGTTGTGCGAATGTTTGCCAAGGTTGCTGCATGCATACCGATCAAACCGGTAACAGTGGAACATAAAGCTCCGACAACAAAAAGCACTGCTCCTAGTACGCTCATGAAATAGCCAAGCGCTAGAGCAACGATCGCCACTAGAATGGTAATAATTTTATATTCTTCACGCAAAAACGTCATTGCGCCGCCACGAATAGCTGCTGCTATTTCGATAGCTTTTTCGTTAGAAACCGGGATCTGCTTAATTTTGTAGAGCAGAAAGGCTACAACTGCTAGGCCTGCCAGACCTGCGCCTGCAAACATAATAAAATAGTGCACGATATCCATGCTTGAACCTCACTGGTTAAAATTGACAATAAAATAACTATTAAACTTAGGAAAACTCTTTTTATAGTACTATTTTTCTGTTTTTTGTAAAGAAGACCGACCAGAGAGAAAAATCACCCTATGGGTTCTTCTGGCTCTATTTTCTTCTTTGGTATTCTTTGTTAACAAGATTTTGCCAATGCGCTATCAACCGCTCAGCTTGCCGTGCCTCTTCTTGCCTCTTTATTTTATATGCCTCTATTGCTTTTTCTAGTCCAAAAACGCCTGCACGCTCTAATGCTTCCAGCTCCTGGTACTGCTCAACGTCTTCCAGATCTGTTTGCTTTGATTCTAATTTCCTTCTTAATTCCTCTTCAAGTTCTTCTTCTCGTTGTCTTTCTTCTTGCCTCTCTTGCAGACTAACACTTTTTTCTGCATACTTTTGCCACTTAAACTCGGCTTGCTCTAATTGAATCGGCAAATACGATCGCCGACCATTATCAAAAGAGCGATCGGAGAGCCCTGACAACAGACTACAATCAAGAGATAAAATCGATTGCCTCTTTATTTTATATGCTTCTATTGCTTTTTCCGGTCCAAAAACGCCTGCACGCTCTAATGCTTCCAGCTCTTGGGTCTGCTCAATTTCTTGAGGATCCGTTTGTTTTGACTCTAACCCCTTTCTTAATTCCTCTTCTAGTTTTTCTTCTTGTTGCCTTTCTTGTTGCACCTCTTGAAGACTAACACGTTTTTCTGCAAGCTTTTGGAACTTAAACTCGGCTTGCTCTAATTGAATCCGCAAATATGATTGCTGACAATCATCCAAAGATGTATAGGAAGTCGCTGACTTCTGACTACAATCAAGAGACAAAACCAACATTAATATTGTCAAAAAAAAATTCATAATCAGAGTTTGCATCATTCCAACTCTTTTATTATACCCTTCTCACTAAAATCAAACTTCTGGTCACCAATAATTTGATATTCGTCTGGGCCTTTGCCCAAAAGCATAATCACCGATCCCGGTTTTGAAACTGCATATGCTTTTTTAATTGCTTGCTCACGATCAAGATCGCAGATAACTTTATGTTTTTTGTCATCAGAGATTCCTGCTAAAATATCTTCGATAATTTTGGTTGGATCCTCTGAACGCGGATTATCAGAAGTAATCACCACCACATCTGCAATCGTGGAAACAATTGCACCCATCATCGGGCGTTTTGTTTTATCACGATCACCACCCGCACCAAAAACTACAATCAAATGATCTGTTAATTCTCGCATCATCGATAGCACTGCTTGATGCGAAGATGGATTATGCGCATAATCGATAAAACAACGTGCGCCATTTGGCAAATCATAACGCTCTAAACGCCCTGGTACTGCGGTGAAGGAAAGTAGGCCTTGCGCAATTTTTTCTGATGTTACGCCAAGTTCTAAACATAAACTTGCTACACCTAAAATATTATATGCGTTGTATGCGCCGACTAGCGAGGGACAAATGAAAGTATTTTTTTCTATTTGGACTGATCCTTCAAGTTCGCTCGTTTCACTCGCTCCCCTCAGGACGAACGGAGGGAGATCATCTTGTTGATGTATTGCACTAAAATCTTGAGCAACACCATCTTGCCCTCTTAACTTCAACTCTGAATCATTACATGCATCTACATCTATACTGTTCATTAAAGAGTTATCAGCGAAAATTTCTGCATCTTGTTTTTCCAGATTAATTCTTTTTAAACTATCAAACTCTCTCTCCCGTTCGCCCTGAGGGGAGTCCGTAGGACGAACTTGAAGGGTGCGGGAGATAACTTCCATTTCCAATTTTTCAATCGAATTTCCTAAAACAGTTGCATGATAATCTGCATCAGCATTTGTAATACCAAAAGTTTTCGCATCAACAAACTTCTCACACAAATCGCTCACACGTACATCATCAGCATTGAGTAATAATGGCGCACCAACTTTCAATTGGTCAAGCAACGCAACTTTTGCAGCAAAATATTCATCCATTGTTGGATAAAACTCTGCATGCTCTTTATCGAAATTAGTAAAAATCAAACCGTCAAACTCTAATCCAGCAACGCGATGCAATGATGTTGCTTGTGCAGCAACTTCCATGATCACCATATCAATTTCATTTTCAACACACAGCGCAAAAAAGTTGTGCAAGTAGTCTGGATGCTGCGTGGTAAGATTCGTTTTAAATTCAACATCGAGAATTTTATTTTTCACGGTACTCAATAGCGCAGTTCTATAACCTGCATTGCGCAAAACATGTTCAAGTAAAAAACTACTCGTCGTTTTTCCTTTGGTTCCTGTTATCCCAACAATGCGTAATTTTTTTGCTGGATAATCAAGCGCACGCGCACTGAGTTGGGCTAAAGCCTGACGCGCATTATCAACATATAATAATTTTGCACGTGTATGTGCTAATGCATCAAGAACATCATCTGAAAGAATAGTATTCTTTTCTATGACAATGGTGGTAGCCCCTTGTTGCAGCGCTTTTAAAATATATTTCGAGCCATCCTCTTTTTGACCTTTTACAGCAATAAAAGTAGAACCAGCACCAATATTATCGGTGTGACACGCAACTAGATAAGTAGATGGCATCGTGAGTTTATTCATAATGTTATTATTTTTTGTACCTAATAATTATCTATGTGCATGCTGACTAAATTCATTAACTTGTTTTCTTATAACCGGCACAAGACACAAAATACCAAATAAGTTTATAGCTAACATAACTGTTTGAGGAATATCAGATAAAGCCCACAAGAATGTTACATCAACCAATGCACCACCAAATGCGAACAAGCAATATAAGATATTAAAGAGCATCGCATAGCGACCACCAGTTAAAAACAACCAACACTCAAGCGCAATATATGCATAAGCAACTAACACACCTATACCAAAAGTAATAGAGAGGAAAGAGACAGCGTATCCACCAAAAGTTCCAAATACGGTTTGGAATGATGCGATAGTCAAAGCAGAACTGGTCAATCCTGAATTCCATACACCTGAAGCAACAATACACAATGCAACAATCAAACAAACAATTGTGCTAATAAAAGTACTCAACATGGCAAGAATTGCATCCTTCATTGGATTCTTACTACCGGTAAAACCAAAGAGTACTCCTGCTGTTCCTAATCCTGATTCAGATGCAAAGGTAGAACGCATCATGCCCTGACGCATCGCTTGCTGAACTGAAAAGCCAAGAACGCCGCCCATTGCAGCTGTATGCGAAAATGCACTTTTAAAAATTAAAGCTAATGCAGCGCCAATTGCTCCATAATGATAAGCAAGAACAATTAATGTTGTACCAAAAAACACAATCACTTTAATCGGAACGATCTTCATCGAGGCACTGACAATGCGATGAGCTCCTCCAAACACAATGTATAAAGTAAATAGAGTCACTATGATAGCAGTTGCGATTGGTGCAAGACCAAAGGTGTTTTCTAAGCTAAGACTAATGGTATTGGTTTGTAGTCCGTTACCTGCAATCAAACCAAATAGTAAACAAAATAAACCATAAAGCCATGCAAGCTGTTTACCGCCCATCACGTGTCGCAAATAAAGCATAGGACCACCAAGGTTTCTCGTAGTGGAAACTGGAGCAGTTTGTGCATAATGCATACTTAAAAACGCTTCGGAAAAACGAACTGCCATCAGCAGCACACCACACACTACAAGCCAAAAAGCTGCACCGGGACCACCTGCATAAATTGCTACAGCAACACCGCCAATACTCCCGTTACCTAAATTACTACTCAGTGTATTTACAAAAGCTTGCATAGGAGTCATATCGACTTTACCTTCATGACTCACGCCTCGATCTGCAGGAAATAAAATTTGCTTCCACGCATACCAAAAATAACGAATTTGGATAAATTTTAATGCAAAAGCCAAAACGACTGAAACACCAAGCACTAAAATCAATGATGGCAAACCCAATAAACCATTAATGTGTTGAATTGATCCCAAAAAGTCCACAACAACTCCCTTGTTAAAAAACCTTAAATTTTACATCGCTAGTAAGTACAGTATACTTATTTTATTAGCTATGAAAACGTAAAAAAAGATAATAGGACTGATCCTTCAAGTTCGCAGCATAGCTGCTTCCCTCAGGACGAACGGAAGAGAGCCCACTTTCGATAAATATATATATTTTGATCTAATTTAAAAATACCTACTTTAATGATCAAATAGATATGTTTTAAAAAAATTATTTTTCTCGTTCGTCCTGAGGGAAGCGAGTAAAACGAGCGCACTTGAATGATCAGTCCTTATAAATGAAAAGATCTCATGAAAATATTAGGCCTAGATATCGGTGATGTATGGATTGGCACAGCAATATCCGATGCACTTGGCATGTTTGCAAGACCATATCAAACTACAACACCAAAAGAATTAGATGATTTTTTGTGCTTACTGTTTGCTCAAGAGCCTATCTCTAAAGTTGTGATTGGTTACCCTAAAACAATGCGCGGAACAATCAGCGAACAAACAAAAAAAGTTGAAGAGACGAAAATAAGACTCGAAAAAATATTTCCTCAGATGACTTTCATTTTATGGGATGAACGATTAAGCAGTAAAAGAGCCGATGCCTTAAAACGAGCTAAAACAAAAGAAGAAAAAATTCAATCTCATTCTATTGCAGCAGCTTTTATTCTTTCTTCGTATCTGGAATTTTCTAGGCCTATGCAAGATCCATTTGGAGCAGAATAAAACGTAAATCTAAAAAATTTTTAGATTTACAACATTATATAAGCAATAATTTGACAATAAAAATTAATCATTGACAAAAATATGAATTGTGCATTAGATTTCTTTTAAAGGCGAATAAAAAAGTAAGAAGCAAAAAATAACAAAACGAACCGATCAAGAACTGCTGCAAAAGCTTTTCAAATGGCGAATCGTTCTTATTTTTAATCAGACCAACCATTAAAAAAGGAGATGGTCGATGAAATGCAAAAAATGTGACGGCCTCATGGTGTTGCAATCATTTTTTGATCATTTTTTAAATTTTGAAGGCTGGAAGTGTCTCAACTGCGGTAAAATAATAGTACGCAAGGATAAAACAATAGAATATGATTCATTCAGTATTTTTTATCAACAAAACAAATGTAAAAATCGCAACTAAAGCATCGCTATGACATTTTTCTTGAGCATTCAAAACACGTATCAAACTCTAGAGATTGCTTTACTCAAAGACAATCAACTTCTAGAGCTCATTGTTGAGGATAAAACACGCGCAAGTAAACATTTTGTTCTCATTATCGCTGATATTCTTATCAAGCATCAGGTTAAACTATCCGATATATCATGTATAGCCGTCAACCAAGGTCCTGGCCCTTTTACTACATTGCGCACCGTAATTGCATCAGTTAATGGATTAAGTTTTGCAAGCAACATTCCCCTAATCGGCATTGATGCACTTGATGCATTTTTACGTGAACAACAAAGCAGCGAGTCGCCACATACTGTTGTGCTGCTTAATGCTTTTAATAATGATGTTTATTTTGGCATACAAAAGGCACATTCATCTGAATTGGAAAAAGGGTACGATAATATTTCCCGTATTCTTGAAAAAATTAAAAATTCAATGCCAGAAACACCTATTCGCTTTTTAGGTAACGGAACAGAACTCCATGCACAAGCAATAAAAGATACTTTTGGTGATAACGCAATCATTCCTGACCCTTTACCACAAACATGCACTGTAAAACAAATTGGGCTCATGGGATTAGAAAAATGGAAAAAACAGGAAGATCTAGAACATCAACTATTTCCTCTCTATCTCAAGCAATCAATGAATTAAGGTCAATCATAGCCAACTTTAAAAAGCATATTATTTTGCCGGCAACTTTCTTAATGTCTTTGCTGCTGGATCAATATGCTCAGCGGCCCATTTTTCAATATCTGGTTTATTTTTACGCAGCCAGTTATTAGCTTCTTTTTCATCAACAGAAAAACTAGCGTGTTGCTTAATATACAAAGCCTTAATGTCTACTGGCCAGTAACCCAAAAGGCGTCCAAATAAAAACCAACTACGCAACCCATCAAACTTTTCTTTGATCAATAAAAGAGCATTTTGCCTACCTGCTGGCGTAAATACTAACATTTCAGGAAACCCCTCAAGCCGGTCAGGAATTATTAGATAATCGATTTTTTGCAGACGTAATAAATTTTTTAATGCCGAACAATACATATTAAAAGTAGCTAGATGACCCGATATTACCGATTTAAATCCTGCAATCATACAGGCTATTTCAAGCATTTCACCTTCTCCTAACCGTAATGACTCAAACGCATCATTTGCCTTATAAAATGGTTCTTGATCTATCGCTATGATGCCAGCCCTGCAACGCGGAATCGTTGGGTTATAATGAGCCAATAAAGATGTACCGAATTTTATAGCCTCTTCTTTTTCGACTTCAGTGATATCGCTTTCTCTTCTCTGGATTTCAATATTAAAATATTTTAGAGCTCGACTATTGGACTCTTTACGCTCTTGCGCATATCTTTCTTGTTTTGCAGCCTCAGATTCGACAAACCAACTGATTGTCCATGCTGCAATATTTTTAAACCATTGAGCGTAGCTACTTTTGTCTGAAGGAGTTGATGCGTAAAGCATGCCCGATATACATGCTACAATCATTAGTATTTTCATAACCTTCATATAACCTCGCATCATAATTTATTCTCTCTATTTTCTTTGTCTATTTCCTCTGTATCTTAAGCAGTCGATGAATTAATCGGAAGAAACACAATCATTTTTTAATGTCTTTGTTGCTGGATCAATGTGCTCCGCAACCCACTCTTGGATATTTGGCTTATGCTTCAATATCCAATCCAACGCTTGTTGTTTATCAGCTTGAACATCGCGAGTCACTAATGAAAGCTGATAATAAGCCTCAATATCTTGAGGGAAATATCCTAAAAGCCAACCTTCTATATACACATTGCCTGACAGCTCATTATTAAACATCTCTTTAGATAACACCAGCGCTGCTTGCTGTCCCCTAGGAGAAAACACCAATAAATAAGGAGCTCCCAAATAGGACACTATTAGATAATCGAACCCCTCCAAACGCAATAAATCTTTTAATTCTTGAGATAGGTCATTAAATTCGGAAAGGTAGCCCAAAAATACGAATTTATAACCTGCAAGCATACATACTATGCCTCCTAAAAGATCGTCTACAATACCACGTATACCCGTCACGAGAGAATCCCTGGAAAAAACTGCTTTTCCACCCTTTTCTCTTATGGCAGGTCTGCAACGATCCTTTGTTGGAGATAGATTGGTGAGCAATTCTTCGCGCAATTGATATGCCTTTTGTTTTTGCGCATCAGTGATGTCGCTTTCTTGTCTCTGAACCTCAAGATTAAATGCTTGCCGCGCGATCGCAACTCTTGATTGTCCTGTTTGTTCAAGCATTTCCGCTGCCGATCTAGCAGAAGAATATAAGCCAGAAACTGTCAAAAAACACAACATTGCTATAAAAAACCTTTTCATAATTATTCCATTCAATTTTTAGCCGCTGAAACATCTTTTCAAGAATGTAATTCGTTTCTTATATCACTCAATGATCCATCGATTTGCAGAGAAAATGCTGCGTTCAATTTACCAACCAGATCGCGCCACTTATCCATGAGTTTGATAAGTTCATCAAATTTATGATCAGAACTACTTTTCAGTTGATTATATAGCTGTTGAAAATAGCGATTAACGAACAAAACAATGCGATCAATTGAACTTTTATACTGTTTTAAAAATTCAATCCGAACCTCATCACCATAATCTGCGGAAAGTCTATTGACTGAGCGTATAACAGCTTTTAAGCCCATTAATCCTCGACCAAAATAACGCTTTTTCTCGGCAAATGCATGTAATTGCTTCATCTGCAGAAAAGATCTTTGGGCAACTTCTATATCTAATATTAAATCATCTAATAAGCACATAGGAATGCGAGCTAAATTTTTTATCAATTCTTCAGCTGGATTATCGATCGAAACTTCTGAAGCTTTTGCCAAAGCACCAAGTAATGCATCACTTGGCAACAAAGGTGCTCCGTTCAGCTGATAAAAGACTCGATTCAATTGCTCAACAACTCCCCTCCAGTGATCAATAGTAGTTTCTAACAAATCAGAGCGGCCATCTTCATCCAGTTCCTCATACATACTCAAAAAGCGCTGGGCAACCAATGCAACAATATAATTAAGCTCATCACGATATTTCCCCAGAAAAAATGGTCCCACTAGATGCCAATCGTCGACCGTAACTTTTGATAGATTCTCCACAGCTTTTTCCAAATCACCAACCCCATCATCATAGGAAGATTCTCCAGCAATCCAAAGATCAAAAGCCTTTTTGCCAGAAGCAATATCATCTTCTACCTCTTGAAATTTTTGTGCCTTCTTTATGAGCTCAACCCTGAAAGGTTTGTGCTGTAGGCTGGTCTCTGTCTTTTTGACAAGCTCAATTATTGTTTGCAACAATTGCACAAGAAAATTATCTGTCGACTGTGAAACTGATATTCTCCTCAACACCCTCTCGATTCCTGCAAGTGATGTCGTTACCCCAAGCCGCTTGCCATGAAGTTCAGGCCAAAAAATACTCCCCGTACGCCGCCCATAGTCAGGCAGATTGTAAATCTCAATATCATGTTTTAACTCATGTATAAATTCTTCTATGGCACGAAACGATTCATTCAATAAATCAACGCTTTGACCAAACTTGCTTTTATCTTCGGCCGTTCTACCTGTGAAATAGTCTTTCTGTGCAATCAGGTAACCAATACCATTAACTGTACTCTTCAAAAAATCAAGCCCTTTATCAAACATCGATAATTTTTCAATCAGATTAGCTTCAATAACGGCAATTGGCATGCCCTCTTTAAGCTTATCTCGAGTCATGCTTCGAAATGCATTCCACGCAAGTTCTATGTTTTCATGTACCGCGTTTTCTAGGTTGCGACATGCTTTAGCAGCTTGATAGGCCGCTATCTCCACTATCTGTTGAAGATGTTCCTTTTGAAAATGATACGAAGGACCATGAACCATTCGAGCCTGTAAGAGAACTTTATAGGTATCACCCCAAGCATCAGTTATTTTGGCAAAAAAATCATATAAAGAAGGATCATCTTGCACCTTTGAGGCAAGCGCTTTTGTAACATCATTCATATCAGCAACTATTTTATCAGACCATTGCCTTGCTTGCTGCATCGCACTTCCAGGGATTTCTAATTCTCTATCTTTAATAAAAGGAAGCGATACCACACGTGCTGCATCACCCAGACTCTTAGCTCCAGCCTTAAGTAGTTGTAAAAAATATTCTTGATCATTTTGTACTTTTTCACCCTGCAAGCTATGAAGCACATTCCAAGCAGACTCAATATTCCAATTGATATATTTGAATGACAGCTCTTGTATTTCTCTGAGTAACAATAATAAATCTACTTTTTCTTCTTTTGTTGTCGTAAGTTGTTCGGCAGCAATAAATAGCTGATTAATATGCTCAAAATCTGGCAAGGGCACGGTTAATGCATGCCTTATTTCTTCAGCCTTTATCTTCAATCTTTGTTTTTTCTCAATGTGAATATCTTTTTTAGGGGTAGATGCATGCACACCATATACCATCACTAACATCATTATGAAATAAGCTTTAATCTTCATATGACGCACTTTCATAATCTGTATGGTATACCTTATTCCATCTTTCTATTAACTCTTGCCACCCTGTAGTCACCGCGTCAAAAAGATCACATACTTCTTGAGAAAAAGAAGTCTCTTGCCCCATTTTCAAATCACGCATAAAGCCATCCATCTTGCGTGCAATTTCTTGAAATAATAGTTGGTTTTGATTAAAAATTATCGCTTCTTTGACCCCTTGCCAATAACTTTGGGCAATACCATCGACAAAATCCAGAGACGAGTTTAATAAATCAATCCCTTGATTAAAAAGCATTTCACTTACTTTCAAACTATTTTCATCATCAGAGGTAGAAACTTTTAACGTATCAAAGAGTTCAGAAACCTGCTCGATGTGCTCTTGCGCTTCCATCGCTTTTTCCGTTAACAGTTCGCCCTTGGATACATAGGCCCTAATATCCTCACCTGAATGTTCTTGCGAAATTATATCGGAGCAACTCCATAAGGCACCTAAAAAAACAATGGCTAAAGCCTTATTTTTAAACATATTTTGACTCCTTACTACTCTTTTATCGCTAACAAAATATCATTTATTAATAGGATAACCCGCACGGTTGACAAATAGCAATATTTTGTTGTTTTTTACCATAATAGAGCATATTTAAAAACATTTTTTTATAATTCAATATTTTTATGTCATCTAGGGAAAAATGTAAAATCTATCGATTTCCAAATCTGATCTAGCTCAGCAATCTCTTTTTCAGAGTAAGTCTCTAAAGTCCCAGTGATAAAGGCAGCAATTAAATTGTCTATATTTTCTAAATTCATACTGCACCCATCTACAATATTCCTTCCATCAGCCGTTCTACAGAAATGACGAGAAATATTGTCTCGGGAAATTTCTTTAGCCTTAATTAGATGAAAAGCGATTATATGTAATAAGGATTTTTCATTTTTAAAATCAGCATGCGGGTCTAAGTCTTTTGCTGTTTCATATGCAAACGAAATCAAAGTACGAATTTTATTTAAATAAGGCACAAATTTTTTTATATCTTCAAATTTTTTCCCATCAAACCATGCTTTTAATTTTAAAAATTTTTTTAGCTCTCTCTCTTGCAGCTCGTTTTCATTATGCTCAGATGCTTCCATTAATGTTGTTTGCATAGCGGGGCAAGATGCGTATGCTCCTTGCAATACACATAATATAAACATGCTAAGACCAATCTTAAGCTTCACTGTCGCCTTTCTTATCCAACCAATCGAACTTTTCGCGCTATCTACCTTGATGGTAGCACAAAATTGTTGCAAGTAGCAATAATATTATTATTTCCCCTCCCAAAAACCTTAAAACAAAATGGACAAAGACCAATCAAATCGAGACATTTATCGATTAAAACCAAAAACCGTTGCTTGATTACATTGAAAAATTATATTATTTCATATAGAAATATTGTTTTCTAGAAAAAATTATAAAAAGGATAACCCCATGAAGTTGTTAAAAATGTTTGTATCAATCGTATTACTGCATAGCACCATGAGTTTTTCATTGCGCGAAACCCATTCGATCGACCTGGAAAAAGACGAATTAGACGAGCAAAATGATCAGATTGTGTGTGCACATATTAAAAAAGCTGAATTTGAAAAAATCATTGATCAAAATAATGACCTTCCCGCATTGCTTATGTCATTAAACATTTTAACCGATTATACCCAAGAGCATAAACAAACACCGCCTACTGCAAATTTGTGCAATTTTCCAAGTCGTCGCCATAAACTATTTTGCCAAGGCAATAAAGGAATACCTCGTATTAAAATGCCTCAAATCGACGGAAAACCTAAACCAAACAGTAAAGCTGAACAAATGGTAAAAGAGGGAGTCTTACAAGCGAAAAAAGATGGGGAAGTGGACCTTAAAGATCAATTTATTCAGGCAATGCGCTGCAAATTTGATGTGTCGGAAGAACTAACAATCGATGCAGCAAGCTTAAAAGCAACTCAAAATGAAATAAATGGGCGCTATGTTGCTGGCATGTGGTGGAGTTTGAAACAAAATCCACACCACAAATTACTTCGATCTCCTCTTTTTATAGCCAAAGACAATTATATTCTTGATGGCCATCATCGCTGGGCGGCTATAGATGCCTTAGAATATGGAGAACAAGAAGCTAAACCTGTTATGATGCGTGTGATTAAAATTGATACCGATATTGATACGTTACTTGAGCAAGCCCACAAGTTTGCGCAAGAATATGGCATCGAAGAACAATCGGCATAAACTATCTTAATGTTGATCTAAACATACCAAGACCAAGAGCAACTGCTTGAGCAGCACGCAAAATGGTTGGCGTTAACTGACAAAATATAAAATTATGCTTTTTTAATAACTCTTTTTCTTGCGATGTTAAATCTGCTTCGGGGCCAACTATTAAAAATAGCTCTCTTGGTCCTTCAGTCTTAATTTTGTTCAATACTGATAAAGCGTGTTCACCATCCACATCAAAAAATATTTTTGTTGCACCCAGAGGAATTTTTGTAAAATACGTGTTCAGTGATACCGGTTCGCGTAATTCTGGCAATGCAAAATTTTTTGATTGCTCTGCGGCTGCAATCATAATCCGTTGCGCTCGCTCAAACTCTTTATCACTCGCCCAAGCTCGTTGAATTTTTTCGGTTATCACCAATTGAATACTGTTCGCTCCTAATTCGACTAAAGAATAAAGAGCTGTTTCTAAATCGTCTCGTTTCAAAACAGGTAAAACAAAATGTATGGCCGGAGCCAATGGTACATTTTGCTGCTGAGCGACTAGCGTACACGTTATACTTTTTTTTCCGATAACCTCTAAAGTACACGTTGCATGAATCTTGGCATCAAAAAAAATAAATGACTCTTCAGGTTGCAATCGCAAAACAGATACTATTCTGGTGATCAGCGCACTGTCTTGCATTAAAAAAGAGCCACCGATTTTAGTTGAAGATAATATCTTATTTAGATCGGTGTTGTATAATGCAAATTCATGTTTAGTATTCATAATGTCGTCTAGTCATTTTTCTCATCTGTCCAAAAGCTTCTCACATATCTTTTCAATGCTAAGTATTTGAGTAAAAATGGACTACCCAATCTTCGTACCCAATATTGAAAATCTGAAACTGGCTTGGGTGTCTCTAATGGCATACCACTTTTTGTCATGCTCTCGGACATTGTATCAAACTCATCTTGATCATCTGAACCTGACAAATCAATGTCTTCAAAGATATTAACTTCTATACCCACGTTGCTCATAGGATTTTGAGCGTGAACCAAAGGGGCACAGGTAAATACAACTGAAGCACATACAATCGTATAGAGATTCTTTCTCATATAATGTTCCTTTATTACAAAAAAGCTTTTGATATAGCTCATTTTCAATGAAAACAAGCATAGCACATAACCGAACAAAAGGAAAAATGGCTACGATCAGCCAATTTTTGTCAGAACTCCCGCCTGCACAAGTTCATGTTTTTTCAGGTCTACACATGGTTCAAGTGTATCGTCCAGAAAATAGTTAGGAACAACTGCAGCACAAACTGCTTGCACCTTACCTTCAATAATAAGATTGATGACTAATTGATGTGAAGATATACCCCACACAATTGCTAATGAGCTAAGCCAGGTCATACCTCTTGTCATAGTTTCACGTGCCGTCTTCATATCAACATTAAAAACTTCACGAATGGAAACATCTGCACGCATAAAGTTTTCCGCCTTAGCATTAGTTTGAGCAAGAAGTGATACCCAATCTAAAGCATAATATATGCTTTTTTTATTACGACTCGTTTCAATCATCACATTGTGTATATCAGAAAAGTTCCATCCAATATCGGTAACTTGTTGGCCCTGCTCTCCTAATCGCAATATATAACGACAATGGGTATTGCAATAATTTCTGGATAAACGATTAACATCATGGGCCAATTCATCTAATGAGTAACGTTCTACACGAACTACATTTTTCTCTAAAGTAAAAAGAATTAATGAAAATCGATCAAAATTATTGTCCAAACAACCATCAAGTGAACCTTCTAAAGATCCTTTACATGCATCATTGAATTGTGGAACTGCTGCATTGACACAACCAACTAATACGAGTAACAAAATTTTTTTTAACATATACCGCTCTCCCTTTACAAAGTAGTTAAATTTACTTATAAAAAAATCTATTTTTATGCAACAAAATGATATTGCACCAAGATAATATAAAGCAATAACAAATATCAATACCTTTTTCACCTGCAAACATGCTATGCTCTGGTTAATTCTGATTTGGGATTCACCATTTAGTTTCCCAATTCTTGTAAATGGGGTTCCCGTTTTTATTTTCATAAAAACGGGGTAATCATAAAGGAGGCATTCATGAATGCAAAAAAACCAACTGCTTTAATAATTCTTGATGGATTTGGTTGTCGTACTGAACCGGCTAACAATGCAATTGCATTAGCAAAAACGCCGCATATAACATCCTGGCTCTTAAAATATCCGCATACACAGCTAAAAGCTTCTGGTACTGCTGTTGGATTGTTACCTGGTTTTATTGGTAATTCTGAAGTCGGCCATTTAACCATAGGAGCAGGCCGCATCATTACTCAGCCTCTCACATTAATTCATAATGCAATAAAAGACGGATCATTTTTCTCAAATCAAATGTTAAATCAACATTTAACTGCATTGCAGGAATCTGATCAATCGTTACATATCATGGGACTTCTTTCTGATGCAGGAGTTCACAGCCATGTTGAGCTTTTATATGCATCAATCAAAGCCGCAGTTGCAGCAAACATTAAAAATATTATTGTTCATCCATTTTTAGATGGTCGTGATGTACCACCACGCTCAGCACAATATTATTTGCAACAATTAGAAGATTTTTTGCACCAAATCGGACGTGGTATTATTGGAAGCATTCATGGAAGATTTTATGCAATGGATCGCGATCACCATTGGGATCGCACGCAACTGAGCTATCAAACTTTAACTGAACAACAGACAAGCACATCAAGCACATGGCAAGAAATATTAAAAAAAAGTTATGCCAATGGCATCACCGCCCTTCGTCAGGCTCAGGGTGATCGGAAAAAAGAATCGACCACTCCCTCATGCATGACTGATGAATTTGTGATACCAACGCAGCTCACTCCTCAAGCTGTCATCAAAAATGGTGATGGCATTATTTTCATTAACTTTCGTCCTGATCGCGCTCGCCAAATCACGCAAGCATTGATAGATCCTGAATTTAAATATTTTCCTACTGATTACCGTAAACCATCTTTTTTTATAACCCCAGTTGGCTACAGTAAAAAGCTGCACACTGATGTACTATTTCCTCAACCACTTGCATCTCATACACTCAAAGATGTGCTGGATGAACATGAAAAAAGTATGCTTTCAATTGCTGAAACAGAGAAATATGCGCATGTGACCTACTTTTTTTCAGGAGGAAGAGAGCGAGTGTTTCATAACGAAATTCGCATTCTTATTCCTTCAATTCCAGTGCCAACTTATGCACCATGCCCTGAAATGTCCGCAGCTCAAATCACGCAAGCGGTGATCAAATCACTCAAAAAATCCCCCAAAGATTTTTATTTGATTAACTATGCTAATGCTGATATGGTTGGGCACTCTGGAAATTTACCTGCAACAATTAAAGCCGTTGAATGTTTGGATGCCGAATTAGAAAAACTATATGAAATTATTGTCCGAACTATGGATGGTACCATGTATATCACAGCTGATCATGGCAAAGCAGAAGAGATGGTTGATAGCAAAACAGGCCAACCAAAAACTTCCCATACAACCAATCCCGTGCCATTTATAATGTTGCGCAAAAACTTAGAAAAAAAAGATATTAATCTACCGCTAACTGGGCTTTCAGATATCGCACCGTGGATTTTGGAGCATATGGGCTTACCAGTGCCAGATGAGATGAAAAAATAGACGAACCAGCTAAAATTAACTAAGGCCTATTTCCCATAAAAAATATTATGAGTCACTTTTGCAGCGCGAGCTGTTGCATTAGTCATAGCCGCAGCTGCATGCATTGACGCAGCATCTGCCATTTGTGCTTGTGATGCAGCAGTTTTCCGCATAAATCTCATGCTCTCGCGAAATGCAACTTCTTGCATTTGTACTGATTTTTCAGTTGCATAGTTTGGATTATTTTTCATTAACGTCATCGCCTTTTGTAAAGCGTTTTGAGAATGGTTAACGTCAACCAAAGTTTCACGTGATATTGCACTCACTGGAGATATACAAGAATTTGCCACTTTAACCAAATAGGATTTAACGTCTGAAAATCCTCGATAAAGCGCTTGAAGACCATTTACCGATGCTCGAGCTGGATATTCACTATCAAAATATACATTTTCAATCTCAGCTATTGCTTGATTTCGTGGCAACGATTGAGCCGACAAAGTTGCTGACATAAGATGAGTATCTTTTAAATCAGCCAAGTTTTTTTCCACCCATTCTAATAATTTTTCAGGAGTATTATAATAAGCCCAAGCACCTACCAAAAGAGCGCCAACGGCGGCACAGCAAATAGCAACTTTCCATTTATATGATGCTTTTAATTCTTTTCTCTCTTCTTTTGTGCAACCATAATATTCTGGCGTACATTCTTGTCCAACTGCGTACCCTAAACCTCCGGTAACAAGTGCTGCGATAGTTGTAACCACTGCAACATATTGTGTAGATTCTGGACTCAAGGGATAACTCTGTGCATTGATAGATGAATGAGATACTACGACTGATAAGAGCAATACCAGTAAGCTATTTTTTACCATTTTCATAGAATGTAACCTTAGTTCAAGATTTGATATTTTGGCCATTTACCTAGTATTATATTATCCTAACTGGAAACATGGGTCAAATGCCCTATACTCAACGCAATTTGCTCACGCTTGATTTATTTCAAACAGAAAAAAACATTTAAATGGGAAAAAGGAGCGGCTGTCGCTCATCAAATAGTATTATTGGTTAACCAGGACGTATCAATCAACTTACGTGCCGCCAATAGTTTAGCTCCTATTGCCTGACACAAATCACGCGAGCGTTGCATAAAATTTTTAATATAATAAATAAGGGTTATTATCGAAGATTTCGTATCATGAGCTATTATCTGTGTCGGTTGAGCTACTATAGGCACTTGTTTTGGTGAAGATTGAAGTTTATCAGCAACCAGTACAGGTACCGGTTTTGGTAACGATGCACGCTGATTATAAACTATTATTGGAGCTGGTTGATGCATTTCATTAACTATTATCGGCTCTGGTTGACGCATATCATCAAGCAATTTTTTCATATAAGCATATATATTTTTTGGAGAATCATGCACATCAGAGCTATAATCGGTAGTATCTTTTGGATTATTTGCCGCATATTCTTCTGATTGACATAATCTTGTGGCATAATTAATGTCGACTAAACTACCCAATATATCGGCCCGTTTTTCTTTTAATCGTCCGAATTTTAACATAAATGCGTCTATATCTTTTTTATCCATTCTCTTTTTTACATCATCAAAATACCATCGTATCATAGTTCCATTATAACAATCATGATGCAGTATATGCGCGATTTCATGCATAATAATTGCATTATCACAATCATTGCCACGATCAGCCATGAAATTATCACAACATTTTTTACTAATACCAATCGTTGACTGACTTGCGCACATATAAGTGCTGTCAGGACATTTATCTTCTTTGCCTATTAAACCAGTAATGATTAGATCAGGATTGAGATGCGATTGCTGTAAGTGTTTTTTGATAACATTTTTGAGATTACTGGGAACAGAGTAAGACTCAGCTTGCATTCTTTGATGTTTTTTACCTTCACTCCGCGCAAAAGACTCTTCGCAATCTTCTTTAAAATATTCCCACTCAGTATCCGAGGCTCCAACAAGTGCTAAAAATTCTTTAATCAACTTTTCTTCTTCAGCCTCAAAAAAGTTAATATATTTTTCAGCGACTGCCCCCCAAGGTTTAGATTTTAAATCTTGATAATAAAGCTGACGAGCATGGTCCATTTGTGCACGAATTTGAATATTAGACAAACCCTGAACGTTAGACAAGCCAAATATTATTGATACTTGGCCTATTAACGTGCCGAAAATCACTATTTTTAATAGCATAGCGCCAAAAGTTGCCAATATGTTTTTGAACATGATAACCCCAATAACCATTTTTTGACCCGGTAATGAACCTTAAAAGTTCATACGATGCCCCCATTTGTAAGGCAAGACACGCTTAATATTAATTATTAATATATAGATTTTTTGATAATTGTCAATATGTTTTCTATGTGAATTAATCAGCCCTTATTTAGGACAAGTCATAGGCTGATTTGTCGGTTTTTCATAGAAAACATGCACATTATTTCTATTAACTTCAGTAAAGCCAAGCTTGGTGTAGGTAGCCTGACCCGCAATATTTTGTATGCGAGTGACCAGGGTAACTTTTTTTACGCCCATTTTGGCAAAATCTTCAACGACGTACTGAGCAAGTTTGCATGCATACCCACGCTTACGAAACTCTTTTTTAATAGCTAAAAAGAGCAAAGCTCCTTCAGTCACCGTTTTTTTATAGTAACAAGCAAACCCTATAAATTGATTTTTTTCTCGTAGGACTTTGACATGTAGTTTTCCTACGTATAACGGATCTTGATGCGGCGCTTTATAATCAAGCATAAAATCGACATCATAATCACCCATGAGCAACCACCAATGTTCATCAACAAACACTTGCTTGATCTCTGCTTTGTCTCGGGCTTCATTGTAATCGTAAATTGGCCCTTGTTCTTGGGAGTGTTCTGAAGATGTATGATGCGTAAAATAATAGCCTACGCCACCACCAAGAGCTGCCAAAAACACAATGATGATAATTTTTTTAAACGATTTTTGCATGTGCATGATCCTTGAATCTTGATATAATCACAATTATGTTTTTATTTTTAATTTTACACCAGATACGATTAAAAATAAAAGCTTAAAATTTATCCCTTTTTTACATGGGAGATATCTAGCGGAATTAATCCTCCATTGAGTTCTATCATTATTTTTTTACAGCCAAGCCCTTTTAATATTTTAAAAAAACTTTGCATGCTAAAATCATCTTTTGATCCTGAACGCATTGCTTGAACAACCGTAGGCGAAACGCCAGCAATTTTTGCTAATTTACGTACGGAAATCTCATCTCGTTCCATGATTGCCAAAACTAATTCTGATAAAGCAAACTCTTTGTAGCCTTCTTCAAAGGCTTTAAGCTCTTTTGGCGTTAACGATTCAATAAAAACTTCACTCGTTGATTTAATTTTCTTATTCATAATAAAGCCCTTTTTTATATCTTTTGATAAAATCGTTTTTAAGTTTTAAAGCCTTTTGCTTTTCTCTGGGTGGCAATTTATCTGTTTTCTTTATAAATGCATTAGTTATGATGATTTTGGAACCTTGGTAAAAAAAACATAAAAATCTATCCGGTGTTGGTTTAAAAGCATAAAGCTGATCACCCTCATAATTGAACTGCTGTTCACTTCTTATTCTGCCTGTGTCAGCCATCATATAAAACAGATAATAAAGCTTCTTTTTCTGTTGTTTAGATAGCTCTTCATAATAGTTAAACACATCACTTTTCCCCCTATCATCACAATACCATTCTAGGGTAAAAAATTCACCTTCATAAATCAAAAACTTATTTTGCATCACATGCTCCTAAAAAACAGACTTTACTAAATTGTATCATGAGCTTGATACGAAAGATATAATTGTGTCAATATTATTTCATTGATATAATTCGAACATCAGAAAAATCTTAAAAAGCTTAGGAGCTCACATGAACAATCGCATTTTTACTCTCGCATTATTCAACTTGTTAATTACCTCGTACACAATGCATGCAAGTGCACCGGCTGCTTCGTCAACTACTTTACCCGAAACAACAGCGCCTTCCAGTACGCCGCAAGAAGAACAATATTCTTTAAGAGCTTTGCCATTAATTCTTACCTTCTTAGAAGGTGTAGATAAAGAGAAAACACAATTGGTAGCACAAGAAACAGCACACAGCCAACAACGCGCTCTTAATGATAGATACAAGATAGCTAGAGCTATTCATACTCTCCAGCCCAAAGTAGATGAAAAAACTATACGTATATTGGTTGAAACTGAAATTGTAATACAACACAGACTAGCATCCTTTGAAGCAACGAAAAAACATAAGCCATTGAATTACAATGTTGCGCTGAAAAGAGTAAAAATAGATACAAATGGGGATACAAGTTCAAAAGTTATGGACTGGTTGCAATATGAAGATGAAGAAAGCGGCATATCAATAAACGACAAAAAACAGATAAAAACAATTCTTGATAAAGATTTTGAAACATATAAAGGCAAACCTATCGAGCAATGCCCAATAATGTAAATTAAACAACATCACTATATTGAATAAAAAATTCACCTTCATAAATCAAAAACTTATTTTGCATCACATACTCCTAAGAAAACACATTTTACTGAATTGTATCAGGAAAAAACCTGATTTTAACCAACATAAGCCATTACCAACTTATGCTATAGTCAAAATCAGGTTTTTTTACTTTTAAAACAGGATTGCTTATTCTTTAACTTGCGTTAGCGGACTTTGGGCAGTCAGCACAAATCGACTGCCATCTTTTTTATCAAATAAGGTTATTGCCAAATCGCTTTCATCAAATTTCTCAACAGGAACAAATATGAGACCATCGATACTATCATACGGCATTATCTCGCGATCTCTTAAAGATTTTCGAGCAAAATCAGCATCTAGTTTTCTGTTTGATTTTGCTGATCCAATACCGTCCACAATTGCTGCAGTAGTAAATGCAATTGGTATAACAGAAAGCGGTGCCAAAACTGCTGCACCTGGCCCAGCAAGTCCCACTAATGCAATCCAGCCAAATCCTAGAGGCAATGTAGCTACACCAGATAAGCCATAGCCATAATATCTTCCAGCGGTATTAGTATGTACCTCTTGAGCAACCATTTGGGAAAGAGCGCACGGCAATGCAATATTTTTTGTTGAAAATTCAAGCGATCTACTTGTATTGTTATTAATCGCAAGATGAATTGGCTGATAACCTTTTTTCTGCACATCACGATCTAAATATTTTTTGCAATCTGCTTTGCTAAATATACGATATTTCATTGAAACAGATTCTTTTTCAACTGATGATTTTGATGGCATATGCGCCTGCAATTTTGCAAGCGGTTTTGCTTTATAATGAGCGCATCCGGCAAGCCCTAATAACATCACCATCGACACCAAAAATGCGATATTCTTTGTTAATTTCATAAGTATAGATTCTCCATTTGAGGAATATAAATTAGAATGAGCTGTCTATATTTTTAGCAAGACTTAACGTCTTGACTATCCATAGGAATAATAAACGGAGAACGGTCTTCTTTATTAAGAAGCGTTATAGTCAAATTATCTAAGCTGTCCACATTATCAATATCAATAAATATCAAACCATCAATTGTATGATATGGCATAATAACTTGATCTTGCAGTTCTTTGTGAGAAAAATCGGCATCCAATAACCTATTTGCTTTTTCCGATCCAAAACCATCAATAATCGCAGGCAAAAATAAACCAAATACGCTATACCATACCACCCTAGCTACGGTATTAGTGTGCACTTGCTCTGCCACTTCTTCGTTGTCTACGCAATGTATGCTTATGTTTTTGGTCGAAAATATGAATGATGAATTGGTATTATTGTTAATAGCAATATGAATTGGCTGATAACCTTTTTTCTGCACATCACGATCTAAATATTTTTTGCAATCTTCCTTAGTAAATACTTCGTATGTCATGGTAACAGATTCATCTTGAGCTGATGCCTTTGCGCTCCCGTTGACTTGTTGCAACTTAGTAAGCGGCTTTGCTTTATAATGAGCACATCCTGCAAGACCCAAAAGCGCTACGACAGGCAGTAATGATAGGAAAATATGTTTTAGATTCATAAAGATATGGACTCCATTTAGGATTTTAGGCATTAAATTACCATATAATCCTATCTTATTTACCTTTTTTGGTCAAACAAAACACACAAAAACATTTTAATATATTTTATTTATTTTCAGAGAGAATATTAATATTGTAATCGATTTTATAGAGCACTAACCCTTTGGCTGGTGCATTAGGCAACAAATGTTCAGGATTTTTTGCTTCAAGAACTTTTTTGATTTCGCAAACTTCTAAATTTTTACGCGATGCAACTTCGATGCATGCACCCACCATTCTGCGCACCATGTACTTTAAAAACTTGGGACCAGAGATTGAGATTCGATAGACATTATATTCAGACACGAACTCCACACTCACGGCATCAATGCGTCTGATTGTGTCAGTCCCGCGATCATCACCAGTGCTAAATGAACGAAAATCATGTATGCCTAAAAATTGTTCCACACATTTTTTTAATTTTTCTACATCAATGGCATGGCGATAATACCAGCAGTATCTTTGAATAAAAGGAAGAGGACGCTCAACAGCAACATGATACCAATATGTTTTGGTTTTCACATTACTGTGCACATTAAAATCCAGCGGAACTTCTTCTATGGAACGAATTAGAATGGACGGATGCAATACATTACTCCATCCTTTAATCATATCTGCAATATCAATTTCAAGGTCGCACGAAAATGCTGCAACATTGCCAAGTGCATGCACACCAGAATCTGTACGCGATGCAGCACGAAGCGTTATTTTTCTGTCAAATACACGAGCAAAAGTATCTTGCAATGTTTGGGCAACTGAAGCACAGAACTCTTGTTCTTGCCAACCGAAATACTCGGTGCCATCGTAAGCGACTATAATTTTATAGCGTTTTTGTGTGTTTTTTTGATTCTCCGAATTCAAAGAAAACACGCTATCGGAAGAATCTTTAATCATTATTTATTTATTTTCTGCTGATGATGCATCAATGGAAAATATAAAACATCATCACACCCCTCAAGCCCACAGCTTAACCAATTACGAATTGCTATTCGAGTAGCAGTCTTACCATAATGTGCATTATATTTTCGCACATCAACAACCATGTTATTTTTATCAACCTGAGCAAAAGCTAATCCTAGATAACACCCATGGAAAGTTTCTATATATCCCTCACTTATTATCCTTTCAGCTTCTTCTCGAGGTAGTATACTTCTTGTTTGCGGATCTCTTTTTTGCTTATTTTGGTCAGAACAAATTGCAGCATAAATCAACGCTCGTACTCCTCCAACTTTACTCAAAGATATAGTTGGCGCCTTTTTTGCTTGCTCGATCCAGTTTTCCGCTTGGTGCGCTGTTACACTTGATGCCGTATTTTCGCTACTTTGTTCAGGAGCTAAATCAGCACACGAACGTGCAAGATCACTTGCTTGCGCAATGCTTGCAGATAAAACAGTTAATAATAATGCGGTTAATTTTATCATAACACATGCCTTGTGATTTAAACTTGTTTTGCGCCTTCCCTGAAGGAGCCGCATTCGCGGCGAGCTTGAAGGGCCGGCGCCTTATGTCAACAACTTATTTATTTTTCAGTTTTTCGTTGTGCCAATTTTTTTCCGCGCGACCCTTCGAGTTCGCGATCAAATCGCTCCCTCAGGGAAGGCGTCTATACATTTTGTTGTTTGTGAAAACAACGTCTTCGGAATCATTTTTAATCATTATTTTTTATTGCTTCTTAAATCTGTTAGCGCTTCTTGGCCCTTGTTTGGACCATTATGTTTATTATATGCAGCCACATCAATAACATTGCTTCCATTAGGAATAATCAAACTTAAAATTCTTCCACGTATGCCATATATATAAAAACCAGGTTGCATCGCTTGAACCTCTGGAATGAGAGGACTTCTACGCTTTGATTCTTGCACATCTTGTTCTGACATATAATTATATGCAGGAAAAATATCTTCTTCGGTTAAGCGATTATCGGCAGAATACACTGGCCCTATCGGAGAAATCGTACGATTCTGCTGAGCATGTTTGAATAAACCACATATTATTTGGGTATTAGTAAGTCCGGTTCGATCGCACAGTTGCGTAGCACGACTAGTTTGCTGTGGTGCAGAACTTGCGGAAGCACTAGCTTGTAGGATCCCAGCAAAAATCAATACAGCAAACACTATAAACTTATTCATACAATATACTTTCGATTTCGACTCACGATTCAAAAAATCTTTTGTGTCGGAAGAATCTGTAATCATTATTTATTTATTTTCTGCTGATGATGCAACATTTTGCGATGCAGCATGAGCCGTATCTTTTGGTTGATAGTTTAGTTTGCTTTTCGAGTCAAAAGCTTCTTTTGCTGGCGCAGATGCACTTGCACCGGATTGCTTTGCTCTTAATGCAGCTATTACTTTTTCTGCAGCATTTTCTCCATAAACTAAATTATAACAAGGAGTATAAACTGTTGTATCACCCATAGTAATTTTAAACCGCTGCCCCCCCGCATAATCTAATCCGCCACAAGTCACAATAGTTTCAGCCTGCGCATCAGTTAAAACATCTTGCGAATTCACTCCTGCTTCACCCCACATTTTTTTGGATTTAGCATATTGAAATAATGCCTTCGCCACTGTTTTTTTATCAAGGTCTTTAATATCACATACATAGGTTTTTCCTTCACTTGCCTTTTTTTCAAAAGCATCTAGCTTATCATTTAAGCTGCTATGGAAACCTCGCTCCATTTCTTTTAATGAAGCTGCAGTAGGTAGCCCCAAAACTGTTCTCATGCCATTATAAATGTTCAACTTATCTGCATCCCAACGTTGTGGACTATCTCTATAATGGTCATGTTTAGACAACACCGTCCACTGATACGCATCTCTGGATTGTTTTAATTTCTTAAAATTTGTATCCGTTATCTCAAAACTTGCTTCAACGTGAGCTGGGCTCGCTGAACCAGAAGATGCTGCAGAACTTGCAGAGTCGCTCACGTGTAAAGTGCCAACAGAGAAAATCAATGAGAAGATAATATATTTATTCATAAAAAGTCTTTCGATTGAAAAGAAATTACTTAGCCCTTATACAATTATCATCGGTCTTATTGACCGGTGATAATGTATTATTCTTCTAAACACGTAGGTTGAAACTCTACTTCATTCATCAACGAATTTGCAAGCGCGTGATCCAATATATCCTTTATTCCATGGCCATATTTAATTTTTGCTTCTAATTTTTTCTTTTCTTCTTCTTTATTAGTTCTAGCTTCTCGTTTTTCTAGAGCATCAAGCCCAGCCTCACATAATTGTAGTCTTTTATTTAGAGAGTTCGAACTCAACTGGCTCAAATCAATTATTTTTTCTCTTGCTTTCTCATATTTTCCAATCCCTGCATCGCCCAAAGCATTCAATTGAGAAGGTGTAAATGTTGGCCTTGTTTGGCTCGCAGATGCTTGAGTAGTTTCAGATGCTGCTCTAGGTCTTCTAGAAACAGCAGAGCTTGATGCAGAAAAATAATTATCATTAGTAGGAAATAGCGATAGAATCTCTGACGATGAAGATTGCGAACTTTTAGTCGCAGCAGCTGAAGCATGAATATTACTTATACAAAGTAACGATAAACCTAAACATATAATATATTTTTTCATAATAATCCTTCCATTTTGTGAATCACCGGCCATTGCTGACCGGTGATTAATTAATTCAATTTCAAACAATGCTACTTACGCATAGCAGCGCGCAAGATTTTTTTGCGCAATCTAATATTTTGTGGTGTAACTTCGATAACTTCATCAGGACGAATCCATTCCATGCACGTCTCAAGATCCATTACACGTGGTGGTTGCAGTGCAATTGCTTCATCTGTACCAGATGCACGCATATTGGTTAACTTTTTACCTTTACATGGATTGACGTCTAAATCATTATCACGGCTATGTTCACCAATAATCATACCAACGTACACCTCTTCTGTTGGTTTGATGAACAAGATACCACGCGGTTGTAAACCATCTAAAGCAAAACCTGTTGCAGATCCTTGTTCCATAGAAACTAACGCACCTTTTGTTCTTGTAGGAATATCACCCTTGTATGGTTGATAACCCAAGAAACTAAAGTTTGCTATACCATTTCCACGAGTATCGGTAAGGAATTGACTTCTGAACCCAAGTAATGCACGTGATGGCACTTCGTATTCAATTTTCACACGACCATTATCCTGAACTTCCATGTTTTTCATGATAGCTTTACGCTTACCAAGATTTTCCATGACAATACCTTGGTTTTCCACTGGCAAATCAAGGTAGAGCATTTCCATAGGTTCACACTTAACACCATCGATTGTTTTATAAATAACCTCCGGTGCACTTACTTGAACTTCAAAACCTTCACGGCGCATGTTTTCTACTAATACACCAAGGTGCAATTGTCCACGACCGGAAATTTTAAAAATTTCAGGAGATTCAGTTGGTTCAACGCGAAGAGCAACATTAACGCGCAACTCTTTTTCTAAACGTTCTTTAATTTGGCGAGAAGTCAATAAAGTACCTTCTCTTCCAGTAAATGGGGAATCGTTTACCGCGATGTACATAGTCAAAGTAGGCTCATCGATTTTAACATATGGATGAGGCAATGGGATACCAACTTCACACAACGTTGTTCCAATAGTTGGTGGCGCTGCAAAACCGGTAACGGCAATAATATCACCAAACTCAGCTTTTGGCGTTTCTACTTTAGTCAAGCCAACGAATTTAAAAATTTTAGTGATTTTTGTCGGCTGTGAAACGGTATCATCCTTACAACCAATAACTTGTTGTCCAACTGAAATTGAACCACTAAACATACGACCAACAGCTATTGGTCCCAAGAAATCAGAGTGATCTAAATTGGTGATCAACATCTGCAAATTTTTTTCTTTTTCTACCGCAGCAGGAACATGCTTAATAATAGCCTCAAATAAAGGAGTCATAGTTCCTTCACGCAAAGAAGAATCGGTATTTGCGTAACCGTTTCTTGATGATCCGTATAAAATAGGGAATTCTAATTGACTTTCATCTGCTGCTAAATCTAAAAATAGATCATGGATTGCAGCTTCAGTTTTTTCTATTTCCGCATCTTTTCTATCAATTTTGTTGATAAGAACAATCGGCTTAAGCTTAAGCTGTAATGCTTTACCTAACACAAAACGTGTACCTGGTAAAACACCTTCAGCAGCATCTACAAGCAAAAGAAAGCCTTCAACCATTTGTAGCGTACGTTCCACTTCCCCACCAAAGTCAGCGTGACCTGGAGTATCTACGATATTAATTGCATAATCGCCAAAAACGATACCGGTATTTTTAGCTAAAATCGTAATACCGCGTTCTCTTTCCAAAGCGTTTGAATCCATAACACGATCAGATTGATCAACTTTTATGGTACCTGATTGTTTGAGCAACTGATCAACTAAGGTAGTTTTACCATGATCCACGTGGGCAATGATAGCGATATTGCGAAGATGGGAACGTTGGTTATTATCCATTTATCTCTCCATTCATTTCATTAAATTTTGTTTATCAAACATCAAAAACTCTGACACTTAAGATTTAAAGCTCTCTAAGCACAAATTCATTATTTTCTCATTGTAACATAAAAAAATAAAATATCTAGTACTACAAGCCTTATTTTGAACTGATTTTCTAGTTTTAGGGATAAAATAAGGAGGGCCTACTTCTCATTCTGAGCAACCCTCCTTTAGTATATGCAAATACACCTGATCAGGTGATGATACAGGGAAGAAATAAAATGAGATTTAGTATTGGAACGCAGTATATGGTAACAATGCCATTACGCGTGCTCGCTTAATCTGTTGGGATAATTCTCTTTGATGCTTGCAACAATTACCTGAGATACGAGAAGGTAATATTTTGCCACGCTCAGTTAAAAAGCCTCTAAGAAATTGGATGTTTTTATAATCCATAAACGCCATTTGTGCTTCGTTTCCACAAAAACGGCAATGACGAGAAGCTGCAAAGCCATAACGGCGTGAGCGTTTTTTAACTAATCGAGCACTTATTTTTAATTTTACTTTTTTTGTCATGATTTATACCTGATTACGATTTATTTATATCTATTTTCTTTGTCATCTCAATGAAATTGGAAGATGTGACCGAATTAGTCTTCATCTTCATCGAAATCTTCTGCATCTACGCCTTCAGCTGCGCCCATCAAACCTTCCATCTTGTTTTCCTTCAAGAAGGTATTAACGTCACGCACTGGTGCATCTTCAAGGGACTGCGGCTTTTGATAAACCAGTGATTGATTCATATCAAGCTGGATAATCATATTACGCATTACCATCTCATGAAACTTGACCGCAAAGATTGACTTAATTTCATTAAGCAAAGAAGTCTCAGCTTCAAATCTAACAAGAAAATAGTTACCGTAGTCATTTCTTCTTACTGGATAAGAAAGTCTATACTTTCCCCATTTTTCAAAAGAAATAATTGATCCTGTAGCGCCTTTGATGACTTTATCTAGATGTGACTCTATCGTTTTAGCTTCATCGGCTGTGATCTCTGGAATTGTAAGCAATAACGCTTCGTAGCGGGATACCATTTTTGGCATACTCCTAAAAAAATTATAAAGAAACTAACTGGAAGTAATTTTCCCTGGAGGGAATTACTATAAGGCACCTTGCCTTATTTAGTGCTGCAATAAAATTGCGGACAATAAAAAAGTACCAGAAAACTCGAAATAAATCTAGTTTTCTGGTACTTAAAGCTCTATTTTATTCGGACTGATCCTTCAACTTCGTGGCCAAGCCACTTCGCTCAGGACGAACGAGTTAAAAAAATTACTCGCTCATTGTCCGATGATACTATTTCCGTTCGCCCTGAGGGTAGGGCGCTTATCGCCCGAACTTGAAGGGTGCGGAAATGGATCAACTATGCAAACTTTTGGTGGCGCTGGATTACACGACCGATAATACGGAAGTGATCTTTACCACGAACTAAAGCTATTGGCGGAGCCTTGTGATTTACAGACTCTAACACAATAAAATCTTCAGTGTATGTAACTTGCATAATAGCCTTGATCGCCGTATCGTTGCCGTATTCAACAGCAGCAATATCACCTGAACGAGTCCAGACTTCTGGAGAAACGATCAAATAGTCACCTTTGATAAATGAAGGCGCTAATATGTTGTTATCAACACATAGAGCGAACATTGAACCATCGGTAGTATTAAGAACCGGAACAAAGATATCTTTGTAACCAGTAGTAATTTGCATTAATTGATTGTTATAAGGAGATGGATTTGAAGGAACTTCGCCCACTACAGGAACGATTTGTACTTTCAATTCAACATCTGATTTTTCTGGCATGCTAACATTGCTATCAATGTTATCAGTACGTTGACGACGTTGAGCAAAAAGATCAATTGGACTAATTTCAAAAGCATTAGCCAATTTTCTTAATGAATCTTCGTTCCAACGTCTTGTGCCATTTTTGATGTGAGTTAGGTAAGATTCAGACATGCCGGTCTTTTCCGCTAATATCTTAGTGGTCCAGCCTTTCTCTCTTAATAACTCTTTAACACGTAACTGTGTTGATGTAGAAGCCATAAGAACTTCCTCCTATTACAAAATTGTGAAAAGTTTAGTATGATTAAATTAACTGCCTTATTACTAATAGTACTCATAATTACTCAATTGTCAACTGGAAAATGTCAATGCCCCCTAAAAAGCGACAAACGGTCATTTTAACCAAGAATTCCCACGAATTTGCTGCCTGGGCCACCCAAAATGTCGTATGCGGCATCGATGAGGTTGGCAGGGGATGTCTAGCAGGCCCTCTGGTCACTGCAGCGGTGATTTTACCCCCAAACAAGATCAGCCGACTCTTAAAAGATTCAAAGCTCCTGACTGAAGCTGAACGAGTCAAAGCAAGCATCTGGATAACCAAGCATGCCTGGATAGGCTATGGGATTGTTCACCATAGATTGATCGATTCCCATAATATCTGGCAGGCAAATCTTATAGCCATGAAAAAGGCACTAGTAAACTTGTTAGCCACCTGCCCTTTAAGACCAGCTGCAATTTTAGTCGATGCTATGCCACTTAAACTTGCCGATACTAACTTTAAAGACATTCCGGTGCATCATTTTCCTAAAGGCGAAAGAAGATCAAGCTCCATCGCAGCTGCTTCTATTATGGCAAAAGTCATGCGGGATGATCTTATGACCAAGCTTGCCCCTATTTTCCCTGGATATGCACTTGACCAGCACAAAGGATACAGCACCGCTAAACACATGGAGGCGGTGAAATCCCTCCAACACTCAGTAATTCATCGCATGAGTTTTCTTAAAAATATGTTAAACCCAGAATTTGTGGATACGCAAACTAATGAAGAACAACAAAGCCTTTGCTGAAATCATAGATAGCTCCTTACAAGGCTGGCTAGCTCAAAGCTGGCAATGGAATCAATTTCCTCAATTTGGTTCACTGGTGATGGTTGAAACCAAAAAACGCACTCTATTTGGCATAGTCCATCAAATTCAAACAGGTTCCATGGAGCCCATGCGTTATCCATTTCCGTATCAAAAGACTGAAGAAGAATTGCTGCGTGAACAACCCCAAATTTTTGAATTTTTAAAAACGACATTTTCTTGCCTTGCCATCGGCTACCAGGAAAAAGGAAAAATGTTTTATCTAGCTGCTCCTGAACCACCGCAAATTCACAGTTTCGTGGCCCCCATGGATACTGATACAGCAAAACAGTTTTTGTATAGTGAGCGCTATTTGCATGTACTGTTTGGTGCAGCTCAACTTTTCAATGTTGATGAGCTCTTGCTTGCCGTGCTCAAACAACATGCCGATCTGAATATTTTATCTACTGATAAGGTTACCAGCTTTATTAATACTTATTCACTTTTGACCGGTAATGATTATCGCAGATTAAAGCTATTTTTACAGCGCGTTGAGCCAATAGTAGGTGACAGCCAAACTTGACCATCTGAATATTATATAATAAAATTAAAGCAATGCTTAATGGAACGCCATTAGCATTTTTCTTATAAATGAGAGGTATATTTTGAAATTTTATAAATGCTTATTATTGGCCTTATTCTTGCTTAGCACATCAACCATAAAGCCCATGACTGAGGCAATAAGAACTACAATTGCTTTTGCACCGACAGTAGCGCTAGGAGTAGGAACTTTTTTTAGTCGACCAATTTGGGATTACTTATTTCAAAATTCTGGTAAGAAATCTATTCCTGTGTCTGAAAATTTAAAAACATTTGTTCATGAACAATGCAAAGCTATAGGAATAGAAAATCCTGAAGGGATTAACATTTTTATTAATGATGCATGTGGAGGACCGAGAATAATTGGTTCCGATATATTTATTACCAATTATGAAAAAGGACAATATCTTAAGGCTCTTGACCCCAAAACAGATAAACAAGAAGCTTCACGAATTTTAAACAATCTAAAAGCAGCCTTTCAGCATGAAGCAAATCATTTAAAAAATAAAGATTTTTTGCGACTGCTATGTGCTAGTGTATTAATTCCATTAACAACTAACACCGTATTTACATACCTAACACAAAATTCAGCACTTAATAAAAATACTCCTATAGCAATAATTTCCGGATGCACTCTTGGTTTAATTAATTTTATACTTTTAATGTATTATTCTCGTCATTTTGAACAACAAGCTGATAATGAAATTCAAGATAATAAAGAAATTTTAGAAGGTGCAATCAACGAGTGTAAAAATTATCTTAGCAAAGATGCAGAATACAATTTATTCTCTAACCATCCCCAAGCAGCCATTCGTATCAAAAAAATTCAAGAACGAATTGCTGCAATAGGATTCAAATCACATTAAACATGCTCAAAAAAAATCAGTACCGAATCTCAAAAGCAGCCATAGTATAAAAAAGTCGCTGCTTTTTTATACCCATCAAATCAAGAATTTAATGGCATAATTTAATGGAATATTGGCAATTAAGAGCACTCCATTCCTAAGATTGACAAAAACCCTTAATCTTTCATTCTTATTTAAAATCAAGATGGTCACAAAATTGACCGGCAATGATTATCGACGATTAAAGCTATTTTTACAGCGAGTTGAACCGATATTATTATAAACACACAGTATCTGGAAAATCACATGTTACATATATTTAAAAAAATATCCTTGCGCGTTATAACAATTACTTTACTTTCCGGAGTCGCACATGGCATGGAAGGGATAAATCTGGACGATGCCCGTTTTAAAGCAGTAAAACCAAGTCCTAAAGCTGCAATTAAGGTCGCAGCAGCCCATGTTACACTTACTGGCCTATCTGCCGCCTTTCTGGCAATTCCCAACAGTGGATCTCTCGGATATGTTTTCTGCGGCTTTATAGGCGGAAATGTGGGCATGGGATATATCTCTACTTCCAATATGATACGCCAATACCAAGAAGAAAAAGACACATACAATCGATCAGACGGGCTCAATATTCATGGCGCAGCCGCACACAATAATGCTCATGCCGTTCGAATACTGGAAAAAAGAAAAACTAGAAGCGTATTACACAGAGATGACGACGACAGAATCCCCCACCATTTTGCCGCCCACTTTGGTGCCGATAGATCACTGCAACAATTGCTTGAAGACACACCTATAGTAAATTTCGGCGGATCTTTGACCATTGACACCCAAGATCGCCTTGGTAGAACACCACTTCTATACGCTGCACTTGGCGGCAGATTATCGACATGCAAAATATTACTTAAGGCCAACGCAAATGGCTACAAAGCCGACAATCAAGGAACAAGTTTTCTCACTCTTGCCAACGGCAATCAAGAGCTCAAAAGCATGTGGCGCGCAGTACGCCTTGAGCAAGCTGGTGTACAAAACCAGATAGCACCGCAAGCATGGCAGGAAGTCCAGCATGAACAAGCTGTCAGAGTGGCATTCGATGCTGTTGCTAATATACCTGTATGAAAAGTCGGCTATGATTTTAAAAAGCTCTTGAAATTGACAAAAACCCTTAATCTTTCATACTTAATTACATATAAACCTATTTAATTTTATGCCCTTTTTAAGGAATTTTATGATCTCTCAAACCAAAAAATTACTTTTATTCGCTGTACTCGGATTCACCGCAAACGTGTCATTACAAGCAATGGAATTCACTGACGAATACCCTTTTAACGTTAAGCATGAAAATGTAAGCGATGTACATCAAGTTGGTCGTGTAATGGGTGGTTATGTTGCCGGAGGAATCTTGGGAAACCTCATGGTGACTATTCCTGCTGGAACACTCATGGTTTTCTATAACGCTTGTTACAAAAAGACGATCGAAGATTTTAGTCATGAGCAATTGAGTTTCCTGACTGCGTTAGGTGTAATATATGGATTTGTGGGAAAGATTGGCGCCACTTTAGGTCAAATATGGTATTGCAATGCAAAATCAAGCCTTTATGAATTGGTTGGCGATAAGACATTCTTGGATATTATAAAATCTGATAATGGAATTCATGCTAAAGCTTGGTTAAGTTTTTATAATAAAGCTCGCACTGATAGCGGACTTCCTATTTACGGCACAACCGCTTTTCCTGCTTATTTTGCTAAACATGCGACCATCAAAAATAACAGGGGTCAAACTGCGTTAATGCTTGCAGCCCAACATGACAGCATTAACGTTGCAAAAGAATTACTTGCTGCTGGAGCTGACGTTAAAGCTACTGACAACGAAGGAAAAACTGCACTTGATTATGCACAAAAAAATTCAGCTATGATTGATGTACTTAACAACGCATTATTAATTGAACCAAAAGTTGCTTAAACCTATAAAGTAGAAAAAATCACATGATATCGAAAAAAACTCTCATTCTATTAACTGCACTCGGTATAACATTACAATCGCATGCAGAACTGACTTCAACAGCTGTCGCTTCAACTGCAACAGCAAAAGCGGCTACGCTTGGTGCATTTTTAAAATCAACCGCAGTTGCAATTCAGACAGCTTGCCAAGCTCATCCATTTGTAGCAGCTGCTACAGGAGTCACCGTAGTAGTCGTAGTTAGCTACAATTACTACAACAGACCAATTCCGGTAAGTAGTAATATTAGCGATATTAAGTTTGTAACCTATATTCCTGGACAACCAAATGATCCACTTGCACGTCGATGGTCACACAAGGAAATAGCTGCTCACATCAAAGGCGGAGCAAGACTTGCCGGAGCTTATGCAGACATTCCAAATACCAATATTGCGGTGTCCACCGAGCTACCAAAAAACCAAAAACTTGTTCATGTCTTATTTACACCAGTTATTTGCAGCGCAGATCCAAACACTTGGGATCGCAGTCCTTTTGATGCGTATAAATCATATGAAGTTGGCGTTACAAAAGATGCAGCAACTGTCACTTATTCATCACAAAATTACGATCGCAGATCTATAAATTTTGGCCAAGAGCAAGATCAACTGATGTATGACACCGTGCTTGAGCAAGTAGCAAAACTAAATCCAGATGCAAAAATTGTACCGATGGGCATTTGCGCTAGTGGTACTGCATTGCTCAATACATTAGCAAACAAAAATTTGTGCAAAAAATCGAAAAAACAGATCCATACCGTCGTTTTACAATCTCCAGGTATTTCCTACGATGACGTTATGAAAAATATGGGCAATAGCTATTTACCTACTGGTTTTAAATGGTTGTTCCCAGCATTGGCCAAAAAATATTTTGTAAATTGTGCAGCAGATAAAACGAATGAAGAAATTTTAGCTTCGTATGAAAATATTCCTGCGCACATTGCATTTAATGTAGCAAAAATAACGCACGATAAAGTAACTTCACGTCAATCAATTGATGCAATTATCGGTAAACTGCAACAAAATAAAAATGGCGTCGATACGTTTGAATGTTCTGACGAAAAAATAGAGCATGGACATTTGGCACCTAACAAAGTTTATCAGGAATTTCTTAAAGTATCTTTGGGTAAAGACCGATTAAGTTAGTTTTAAACACACGTGAAACATATGGGGGTACGCTATGCGTATCCCCATATATAATAATTTCTTGATTTTCATCCACACAATAATTTATATCTTAAAAATGCAATAACGCATTATTTTGATATTAAGGGTGGTTATGAAAAGAAATAAATATCTTGTATGTATCTTCAGCGTTTTCCAACTCTTGACTGGCACCTGTGATGCCAAAACGCTCCACCCAATAGATTCAACCATCCATGCACTTGAAAACCAAACAAGACAAGATGATCACTACTTACTCGTACAACAACAATGCGGTTCATTAAAACAAGATTTATACCGACAATCGGTGCAACTAGATGCAACTAAAACAGAACTTGCTAATCTGCAAAAATCTCTCAACGATGTGTCCCAAGAAAACAAAAAATTAAAACTTGCGCAAAAAGAACACACACAAACACTGCGCTTTGCACAAAAAGAGAAAAAAGAGTTGCACAAAAAACTTGCTAGTTTCTCGCAACATACCAAACATCAAAAAGATGAAATTGAAACATTAAAACATGTGTATCAGATTGCCCAAAACACACAGTTCAATTTAGAACAAGAATTAAAACTGGCTCATCAAGAAATAGATCGACACCTTGTCACGGTCAGAGAGCATGAAAAATTGCAACGTCAACTTGCTCAAGCTCGCCAAGATCTTAAATATCCTCATGAAAAAACCGCGCATACCTTACAACAAGCAGCGCTTCAACCAAACAAGTTGGTATTAAAAAATAGCAGCCTATAAGATCGTAGGTTACAAACAAGCCCACACCTAGCCTTTTTCAGATAGAAATGTTTTTATTGCTTTTGTCCCCAGAAACACTGTATTATAAAGGTATAAAGTAGTAATTCTCAATCCCTTGAGTAGTAATAGGAGCATGTATGAGAAATTCAATTGTTATTGCAATACTAACTATGATTGGATTTACTATCCAAGGAACAAGTTATGCTATGAATGCAAATGCACAAGAAGAGCAATCAATCCATACATCACAAGCAGCATCGTCCAACCAACATTCATTGAAATTGCATGCACACAGAAAAGCTATTTGGCAAGCGTTTCAAGAAGAATTCAATCAAGATGCCGCCAATCTTGCAGAGCAAAACATTGACCAATCAGAACACGCTCAAAAGCAACAACCTTCTTTGTCCTGCCAACCATCAATAAAACAATTATCGCCAGAAGAAGCATTACAACAACAATACAACCTTTGGTTACAAACAAGAAAACAACCTGCTCCTGGCCATTTGCGCGTTGATGTTGATATTGATCTTCCTCAAACATCTGATAAAAGAGCTCCTGGCATAACTACTCCACATACTTTTAGACCAGGTCAAAAAACCCAGGGCAACACACCGCGTAGACGTAACTTGAGTTGGTCTCATGGTCCTACTATATCTCAACCATCAACCTCGCAGTCAATAGATGAAGAAGATGAGCAATCATATATGATTACCATAAGTGAGGAAAGTGATGAGTAATGCGAAATTAACTAAATTAATAGCCATCACACTTCTTACAAGCCAATTTGCTGGGTATGGCATGGAAGAAGCTGCTCCAAGTTTTCCTCAACAACAACTCCAGCTTGCAATTCCCGCTGAACCATGGGAAGAACCCATTGTATCATCTGAAGAGTTTATTCCAGCTGCTAAGTATGAAACACTTTCAATAATTGATAGATTAAAAATAATAGCAAAAATTACTTCCATGAAACTAAAGGCGAAATTTATGCCAGCACCTGCAATTAAGTATGAAAAAAAATTCACTTTTGAGCCAATCCCAGAAGCGCCACAAGAACAGCCTCAAGAAAATGCCCACTGGTCCCATGAAATTATTTAACTCGTGACAAAAGCGCTTGCTCGACAAGATACTTAATCAACAGTAAAATTAGAGAGAATAACTCTTTAAATAGAAAGATTCTTTCATGTTCGGTTTTCTAAAAATAACTCTCCAAAAAATTTATAATCAGTTTACCTCAAAAGTTAATGCGCTCTTTTCTCGCAATACGTTAGACGAAGCCACATTGCATGAACTTGAGTTACTCTTAATAGCAAGTGACGCAGGAGTTAAAACTACTCGCGCCATTATCGGAAACCTCAAAAACCAATGGAAATCGGGCTGCATTGCCCAAGGTCAAGACTTAAAGCAAGCTTTAGCTAATGAGCTTCTTAATATTTTGCAAGCAAAACAAGCACCAACCGATCGCGCTATTTACCTACTTGTAGGGATTAATGGCAGTGGAAAAACTACATTCGCTGGTAAATTAGCAAACAAACTAACAGCTCAAGGCAAAAAAGTATTACTTATCGCTGCTGACACCTTCCGAGCTGCAGCACCTGAACAACTTACTTGGTGGGCCCAGCGCACGAATGCACAGATTTTTGTCGGCAAAGAAAAAGCCGATCCCGCATCAGTGGTGTTTGCTGGATGCGAAAAATTTAAAACTGAAGAATTTGACGCATTAATTATTGATACTGCGGGCCGCTTACAAACAAAAGTTAATCTGATGAAAGAGCTAGAAAAAATTCGCGCTGTAATCAGCAGACAATTGCCCAACAAAGAAATCACCACACTTTTAACCATTGATTCTATGTTGGGGCAAAATTCACTCGAACAAGCAACACTGTTTCACGAAAGCACGCAGCTTGATGGGATAGTGCTGACCAAAATGGATGGCACCGGAAAAGGAGGCATTGTGTTTGGCATTACAGGACAACTTGGTGTTCCTGTGGCCTACATTACTTTTGGTGAACAACTAGAGGCTATAAAACCTTTCGATGCACAAGAGTATGTGCATCAATTGCTTAATGAGTAAGCAAAATTATCTTTTCACTTCAGTTAATAAACATTTTTTAGTAGCATGAGCAAAAAATAACCATCGATAATAGAAGAGGACGATCTATGCATTGTGTATCTTTTACAAAAATTATTTTGTGTTCAATTCTCATACCAACAATGTGCGCTGCAAGCATGACATCTTCTGAAATAGCTGCGGCAAATGCTTACATGCGATTGAGACATCAACCATGGTATGAGGAATATATGCAAGCTTATTTAGCTAACGGAAGAACACATCCTGCACAGCATCAAACACAAAACGTAAAACAACAACAGCAAACAACGCCTGTGGTACAACCAAAACCAATACGACTTGCGCAAAAAGATTTTCCCCAAATATCGCAAATAAATCAATCACAAAGCGCATCATCTCAACATGCAAGCTCTAAAACAGTAACTCGAACATCTATGGCTGACGTGCTAGGAGGCCACACCTTTACTGATGATAAAGGTAAACTTCTTCTTAAAATTAACGTTTTTGGATCTATTGCAGCATTAGAGCGTTATACACTTGATTCTACACATATGCGTATGCATGAACCACATTTTTCAAGAAGTCGAGGACGAGCTCTGCTGATAAGGGATCGTCAATCTCCAATTCCATCTGATCCCTCTAAGAGAAAACCTGTGTCTGAAGTACCAATTGGTTGCACTTTTACTAACGATGAAGGCGTACTTTGTTATAAACAACACGCTTCTGAATCTACTCATCCCGAAGTACCAGAACTTTATCTTAGGATGAAGAGCCTAACAAATGCTCATTATTCAAGAACGCTAGGAAGAAAGTTGCTCATAAAAGATCGTGTGACGCCACCGATTCCGGATTAAAGTGGCATTACCATGCGCAAGAGTACGTTAAACAACTTTTGAATGAATAAACACCACATCCACATAAACTATTTCTATTTGTGTTTTGTTGCGATTTTTGTAAAATTTGCTATTCTAGAACTAGAGCATCAAATTAAGCTATTCTACAAATGGGGATCACTTATGACGAATATGAGAAAAACATTTTTGCTGTTTTCGTTAAGCATTGCCTTTTCAGTTTATGCTGATATTCAAAAGTGCACATCGGTTTGCAATATTACAGTAAGCGATCAATCAAAAACATTTTTAACTGATCTAGATGACACAATAGTAAAACGTGTTTTTGAAGATAAGCCAAGAATGACGTGGTGGCAAGAAATGATTGTAAATTCTTACATTTATTTAAAAAAACATCCACATATGATAATGCATCCAATTACTACTATTTATGATAATTTTCATTATCTTCAACGAGTAGAACCTATGGAATCCTGTACGCTGCAGCACGTGCATAAATTGCAGCAACAAAAAATTCGTGTGCTTGTTGCAACAGCACGACCATATTATGTAGCTGATAGAACAGAAGAACAATTGAAAAAAATTGGATTAGATTTTTCTATCAACAATGAAGATCTTGCTCATCTTAATGATAAGTTAATTGGCCCAACAGTGGATAAAGATGGAAATAAAATTACACCATCTGCCGTGTATAAAAATGGTATTATTTATTGTGGAACACAAGATAAAGGTTTGACAGTGCTAGATTTTGAACAAAAAACCGGCATTTATCCTAGTGTCTATATTGATGACAAAAAGCCACTTGCTGCGTCAGTTGATGATGCTATGAAAAAAGCAGGTAAGCCATGCACCACATATCTTTATGAACCTGCGATTGCAGGATAATTTTATTTCTCCTGGAGTTTTTATGTATCGATTAAAATTAACTATTTTTACCGCGCTTATACTCACACTTTCATTACAAAGTGATGTTATACAAAGTGAAACTATAGCTATTATTAAAGAGCATTGTTTCAAACATGATGCAACACAAAATATAGATGCCCAAAAAGCAGACAACAAAAATACTTTTATTGTATTTGATATTGATCACACCATTGGTTTATGGGTAATGAAAAAAAGCTTAATGCCCTGGTTCACTCATGTTTTTTATCCATCGTGGAACTCAATTCTTGATCGCCTACAACACACAGTAAAATTGCATCCGATGGAAGATTGCACCGTTCCTTTAATTCAACAACTGCAACAAGAAGGATTTACTGTTTTAGTGTTAACGGCGCGCGCTCCTTATGTTGCTCCAAGTACATTCGATCATTTGCATGGGTTGACCTTAGATTTTTCTGCAAGTTTATCGCCTATGGAAGATCACATTATTAAAGGTCCTGAGTTAAACAAATCAGCAATGTATAAAAATGGTGTTATATTTTGTCATCAACAAGATAAGGGTGTTGTGCTAGCGCAATTTTTACATCAAAATAATCTCAATCCTGAGTGCCTCATTTTTGCTGATGACTTGCTTGAAAATGCCAAAGCAGTAGATAACGCCATGAAAAAAGCGAAAATTAAAAAAAGAATTGCGGTGCATTACACACGCAAAAAAACTTTTAATCATTACACCCATTTTCGTGATTCGCTAAAAGTACTCTTTGGAGCTTAACTATTCATTTTTTTCGTGTGGTATGCATAAATCTAGTTTTTAAAAACTGGATATGCTATCTTCGATTTCATGAAAGAAAAAAAAATCACCTCCCTTATTAGGGAACTAGAAGATCAGTTACGTTCTGTGTATGAAGATGCACATCTTTGTGAGCAGTATGCTTGGTGGACGCTTGAAGCAATTACCCACACAAGCAAAGCTGCGTTGATGAGTCGCGAAACGATTACATTTACTAACGACACACACAAAAAATTAACTGACTGGATGGACAAACTCATTAATGAAAAAATGCCTATTCAATATTTAATTGGCTGGGTTCCTTTTGGTGATCTTAAGATTTTAGTTGAACCTCCCGTTTTGATACCGCGACCTGAAACAGAAGAATGGGTGATCAATCTTATTAAGCAATTAAAAACTCTCCAAAATAAATCTTTAACTATTTTAGATATTTGTTCTGGCACAGGATGCATTGCACTAGCGTTAGCAAAGGCGTTACCGCAAGCCACTATTATAGCAACTGATATAAGCGAAAAAGCCATAGAACTTGGCAAAAAAAACGCTAAACATAACAACGTAACAAATGTAACATTTGTTGAATCTGATCTATTTAATGAACTCGCAACGAACAAATTATTTGATCTGATTGTCGGCAATCCTCCTTATATTTCTTTTGCTGAATTTCAAGAACTGGATGACTCTGTCACCACTTGGGAAGATGCACAAGCATTAGTAGCTGAAGATAATGGACGTGCCATTATTGATGCAATTGTAGAAGTTACGCCAGATTATCTGGAACAAAACAAAGAGATGGAACAAAAAAAAATCCCTCAACTTATACTTGAAATTGGTTACACACAAGGGCATAAAGTAGCTGACTTTTTTGCCTCTTGTGATTTTATCGACGTTAAAGTTTTGAAAGACTTAGAAGGTAAAGATCGCGTTGTTTGTGGGAGATTAGGCAATGTTATCACTCCATTTATGGCCGAATGATATTGCCGCTATCATTATAGACCATAATCAACTCATCATGAATTGGGTAAAACCATCGGCCAACAAAAAATTTCAAGCATTTGAATTAAAAGCACATCGAGTGATTCCATTACACGCAGCAGAAGGTCAACCTCATCTATTTAATCTAACGACGATCAAAAAACATATTCTAGAATTTCTTACCACGCACAAAATCAAACATGCGCAAGTTGCTATGGGCTTATCTGCTCCTGGAATTATAGAACAGCTTGTCACCAGCCCTACTGCTGCACCGCAGCGTCACGATTTTACTTTTTTACCAACTGGATGTCCTTTATGGGATTATGTATATCTCTATCCACACGATAATGGTACTTTTACTTTTTATGTGTGTGGCATACAACAACAGCAACTTTTGCAATATAAATTATTAGCAATATCAGCCAACTTAAATCTAAAAACTTTAATCCCCTCACGCTTGGCATTGTTACATTTATACCACGCTGTGCAAGGTTCTGTATTTCGGCACTCTCAATTGGGAGTTGCTATGCAACAAAATAATAATAACATCGAACAACTGTGCACTACTGAAACGGTACATCGATTATTAAGCATCAATGCACATGTTTCAATTAATTTTACTGAGCAAGCGCCACATTTACGCACAACTTTAGGTCTTTGCCTATCCAATCGTTTATACGAAAGTAATGTATGAAATCAATAAATTTTATTAATGCATTATCAGCTAAACATCAAAAACAACTTATTCGCTGGTATCAAACTTCAATCTTACTATTCATCGCAATCATGAGCGGCATAATCATCATTACATTCAAACAATACAGCTTACTGAGCAAGCTAAAAAAAGAAGAGGTAAAAAGTATGGCTGAATCAACAGAATTTGATAGCATAGTTTCAGCTAAACATGCTTTAAAACAACAAGAACTCGCACTAAAACAAAAACTTGAAACTATCGGACAATTTGAGAAAGCAGAAAAAAATCCTGCAACTTTGCTTGAAGCTTTACAAAAAACAGTTGGTGATTCTGCTTGGATTGAATCGATTACCCTTGAAAAAACCAATCTTTCTCTGATTATTCTGTGTAGCCAAAATACACAAGCTATGAACATAATGAATGATTTACAGAAATCACCATACCTTGAAAACCTTGCACTCCTTTCTTTACAGCCAAAACCTCATGATGAACACACATTTTTACGCTTGACTATGAAAGCAACCTGGAAGGGGTTCCCCGTTTTGTGAAAAATGGGGGCAAAACATGTGTAAATAGTTATTTTTAAAGGTTTGGTGCCTTGCGATAAGTGCCTATTTTCTTAATCGTTATTAAAGAATCCTTTATTAACGCTCATAGCCAGAATCATCGAGATTAGCCTTTTGCTGCCCGCAGTTTTTTAACAAGATCTGCTGCACTTACAAAACTTATGGTCAAGCCATCGTAATTCCGTTTAAATGATGTATCAATATTACTTGCAACAACAAAATTCTCCCCTTCTGGATAAAGATTACGAAAAGCTTCGAAGTTTTTCGCCAAAGAAGCTAGCGTTAATTCATCAGGTGAAGCGGTAAATTTACATTCTATAGCAGTAAGAACATCTTCTGCCCTGTCACTCATAACAAAATCAATTTCATGCCCACGTTTGTCTCGCCAATAATTAACCTTACGTGTTTGCAATTGTCCGTTAATTTCATTTAAAATGCATTGCTCCCACATAAATCCTAAATCTTCAGACCGCAATTCACTCCTGCCCTTGGCGTAACAAACAAATCCTGTATCAAAACCATACACTTTTGGCGCCAGCACAATCTCAGTAGGCTTGTGTGTTGAATATGGTCTGACAATATTTACAACAAAAGTTTCTTCTAGGATCGACAAATAATTTGAAATTGTCTGTCTGCTTACTTCACATGATACAGCAAACTTACTTGCTTTGAATACACCCCCACTATGAGCAAGAAGAAGCTCTGCAAATTTTTGAAATGAACTCCTTTTCGTAACATTAAATAGCTCTTGAATATCTCTGGCCCAATAGGCGTCAATCCATTCATTAAAATCAATTTCAGGCAATTTTTTCTCCGCAAAAAAGGCAGGAAAACCACCAAACAAAAACCTGTGCCTAAGATCTTGATTACCAAAAATTTCCATCTCCGCCAGTAACATCGGTGTCAACCAAATCTCTCTTTTGCGACCCGTTAAAGTATCTCTAAATTTTGCACTTGCGCTTAATGTTGATGATCCGGTAGCAATTATTTTTACCTCCGGATAATGATCAGCTGCCAACTTTAAAATCTCAGAAGGATCATCTAATTTGTGTATCTCATCAAGAACAATTTTATTGCCTCCCTGTCCTTCCAAAAAACCTTCCGGGTCAGATACAAACAGTTGGCGAACTCTGGGGCGTTCGCAATCAAAATATGTAATGTCTTTTATGCTGTTACATAAACTGGTTTTGCCAATGCGCCTGACCCCCATAAGCCAGATTATATTTTTCTGTTTCCATGCTTGATCTATCAATTTTTGCCAAAAAGGTCGCTCTATAAGCATAGGAGCTCTCCAGGTTAAAGTTGTACTAAATGCAAACTCATTGTTACATATATCCCGTCTAAATGTAAAGTACACCCTACATTTAGTTTTACTCAATTTCAACCCAAGAGCTACCTTTAATCAGTTTTTGCCTATCCTCAGAGAAAAACCTACATTCTCCTTCAAAAATCTCCCTCTTTTGAACCTGAAGCCCAGGTTAAGCCTTTTTTCTTGACATTTATTCTATTTGAATTATAATTAGAGGGAATGGAATAAAAAAATTAGAAAACACAAATTTAGCAATGGAGGTCATGCTTATGAACCAATTTATCAAAAAATTATTTTTAATGGCCTCTATTGGCCTAATTTTGACTGGTGCAATTTCATCGAACATTTCTTTGCATGGATCTCAAGAGGTTACAACTGCAATCAAAACCTCACAAGAAATGCCTACTGAAGAACATTCAAAAATCACCCATCTTTTAAACGAGCATGCTAAGGACATACTTAAAACATTTTGTACAGGCTCCAAGCCTCACCATGCAGAATTTTCTTGGTTGCCTGGTTACCTTGTAAAAACAGAAGGCTCACGCCTAGAACCTGACCATATTCAAAAAAAAATAGCTTCTCGCATAGATGGAGCAAATGCACTACTACATTGCATCAGGAAAAACAACCTAACATTCGTAACTGTACCGGAAAAGTGGCTTTACATTATGCTTGAAAGACTTTTGCTAGAAACATGCCCTAGCTTATTGCGCCTCTATCCTCATGTATCACGTTATGTTATTGCAAAAAAATTTGAATTTATAGAAAATAAAACTATAAGCCTTGAGCAAGCAAGAGATATTTGCTTTCTTTTAAAAAATGCACGCTTTGATAATCCAGAGGGAGGCTATTACTATTATAACGATGTAAAGCCGGCAAACTTAGTCCAATGCATAGATGGAAAAATTGGCTTCATTGATACTGAGCTAAGAGGATTTACTTCAACTTCTCCCCTAGAAGGCATTACACAGTTTTTAAAATTTCCCTTATTAGACGAGCAGTCAAAAGAGTTCATACAACAAGAGCTTATAAAAATAGAACAAGAAAATGAGAAATAGATTTTAATATTTTATATTATATAAAAGATGAGAGGTTATTATGAATTCATCCAAATCACTTCGCTTAATTGGGTTAATTATATTCAGTACATTCTCAGCTGCGCCGCTAGCTCACGGCATGTGGGATGGCATTAGCTCAAGAGCAGCAAAAGCAACTACCTCAATCCTTAATGGTTATTCTTACTTGACCCACATGAATTCAACAATCATCGCCCTAGATACAATAAAATACGACAAACTATTTTCAGAAAATCCTGAAAAATTTTGGGGACAGTATGGAAAAATTTTACCTTTTTATTTAAGAATTCGATATATCAATAAAGCTATCAATTATTTAGCAAAAAATGGCGTTTGCGTTGATCCTATCATGCTTTATGGCAAGGACTTATATTGCTCCTCGCATTCTGACTTTGATAGTCTTGTAACTTATTTCATAGCACCTTTCATATCACCCCAAAAAAGTAATAACCTATATGAGTTATTAGAAGTTGAAAAAAATCACCCAAGAGACACATTATCTGATAGTCATATGAAAGAGCACCAAGGGGTAATATTTAGCAGTTTCTCAACTCTTCAATACCGGCCAAAAATAAAAAAATTATTTAAAGAAGTTTTACAAAAGCAACATTTTGATAAAGAAAAAGGGGATTGCTGTTTGATTCATGGTCGACAGCCAGCTTGGCATTATGCTGCCGATATATATAAAAAAACATTTAACCTCACTCAATCAATAGATAAACAAATCGGTGATGATTACGTGTTTTTACGTTTTGATGATTCAAAGCGAAGAACGGAAGATGAACGAGATGTATTATTTATGAATGCAGCACTTTTTGGCAATTGTCACAATCGAGGATCCTGTACAGCTTTATATGTTATGCAAGGAACAGATATGAGCAAGGGACCCTCTTATTACGGCTTTAGCCCACAGTCATTTTTTACAAAATTTAAGTTGTTATCATATTATGAAAAATATGCAGCTGAATTTACGCAATTAGAACAACTCTTCCATCAAGCAAACCCTCATAAACATGGTCAATTGTTAGCAGTTTCTATTGCTCATAAGGATATAGGCAAAATCAAAACATTATATTCTCATACAACACTCCAAGATAGTATCGAATCTGGCAAAATTGATGATCAAGCTGAATACATTTTAGATATGGATAAAGATTATCTTCTCGATCCTTATAACGGCCCGCGTATTTATTCCTTCAATGCCTATGATCAAGAAAAATTTAAAGAATATGAAACTGCGCGTGATCAATTATTTGCACAAATTCGAGCTGATATTGAGGCTGATAAAAAACAGCAAAATACAAATCTTCAGATTTAATCCATTGACAAAACATCATATTTCTTTAAAACTTTATTTATGATCATTTATTTACCCGGAGCAACACAATGAGTACAAAAAACGAATTATCAAGAATCACTGTAGATATCTCGGCTCAATCCCATAAAAAATTAAAAGCTCTAGCCGCTTTTGAGGGAAAAAGCATGCGTACTATTATCAACGAGTTGATAGATAAACAACTATCGGTAAAAACTAAAATAAAAGAATGCCCTTATAGCCATACACCAAACAAAAAAACTCTCAAAAGCATTAAAGATATCGAAGAAGGCAAAGGCCTTGTAAAAGTAAAAAACGTTAAAGAGTTTTTAAAAAAGCTAGGTGCCTAATATGCTAGAGCTCGTTCACAAAAGAAGCTTTTTAAAAGATGCACAAAAAGCAAAAGAACGCGGCAAAGATATGGCAAAATTAACACCAATCATCAACTTACTGATTGCAGAAAAACCGCTACCTGCCAAATACAATAACCATAAACTCTCCGGGCAGTTTAATGGTTATTGGGAATGTCATGTTGAACCTAACTGGCTCTTAGTCTATAAGAAAACACCTACCGAAATTATTCTTGCAAATTTAGGTACCCATTCCGATCTTTTCGGATAACCAAAAATCAACTTTTTTACTCTGATTTTCCCCTCAAAATTCCCTCTTTTGAACCTGAACCCCAGGTTAAAGCCTTTTTCTTGACATTTATTCTATTTGAATTATAATTGATGAGAATAGAGAAAAAATGGATTCTGAAATCATATCTGGAGGTTATTATGAACAAATCTATACAAAAATCATTTTTTATGGTTTTTATTGGCCTAATTTTGAGCACTGCAAGCTGTTTTGGCATGTGGAATAATATCCGCGCCAAAGTAAGCAAATACGCTGCACAAGTAGCTGCTGCAGTGCGCAGTCAAAGTCGCCCTTCACTTTCTGCCACAACGATTGCGCAAAAGAATTATGCTCAGGCAGGCAGATTAACTTTAATATCACCGGTTATTAATCCATGCACAACCCTAACAAGTCCCAATATTGAAAATTGTGCAAAGCCAAGTACAGCTTGCTCTAGCATTACACCTGCTGCTCACCAACCGCATACAAGCGTAGAGGATGCGCACGATATCAGTAAAAAAATGAATGCTTACAGAAAAAGTATCCGAAATTATTTAGTAGGATATCCTGTGGGTACAAGAATTCTCACCCATGATTATGCTCCAAACGATGATTTAATTGAAGCCGCAATACAAAATATAAGCACTATTTCAGTAGAAGATTTTAATTACTTATGTATAAAAGTTGATCAATTTGCATCAGACGCATTGGAACCTCTCAGCTTTTCTTCCAGACTTAAACCCATACTAAATAACAATGATCAATTAAAAGCAAGATTACGCAGTGCAAGAGCTCGATTATTGTGCGCAGCCAAAAAACAGTATGTTCAAGATCCAAATACCATGATTGAATTACTTTTGCATAAAAAAAATATTCATTCTATCAAGGAACCCTACTATTTATATCAGCCTGATTTAAGCATAGCTTCTTGGGAGGAGGATTCTTTAACACTCACACCAAAAATCGAAGATGTAGTCACAAGCACCCTAAAAAACATGGGCGTTGTTACGTTTGAAAATCTAAACTGGTTGCGCGTATACTTAAGAAATGAAAAGTTACCTACCGCAGCCAAACAAATTGATGATGCAGCCCAAAATCATTATGGTTTAAGAAACAGTCAACAAAATAACCTTGCACCCAGAACCATTAAAAAAGGCAATTTATTTATCGTTGGAAATGCACTTATGTATGCAGGCAATAGCGCAACTCCAGAAAACCCAAGAAGAATAATTAATGGAATTGAAAATATTGTTGATGCTCAGGGCAATCAGGCAAACCTAAAACCTAACGATATCCTTGTACAAACATCGGCACATGATAAAGATCTGGCATGTCACTCTCAAGATGCAGCAAAAGATCGAAACGGCATTTGGCATAATTCTTGGAACAGCACAGGAAATCGTTATTCCGATATGTGTGGTTTTCCCGAATATATTCCTCTTTCTTGGATTGAAGGGGCCCAAAACGGCAATCTCATATCATGTTTATACAAACATCCTTACACAGGAAGAATATGTGAAGTGGAATTAGAACCCAAAGATAGAAACCCTTATGAGCGCTTTCATGCAACACTAGAAAAACTCAAGCAAAGTTTTGCTGCAAGCCCAAATTATCAAAACTCTGATGAAAAATTTTTACTCGAAGAAGGGATTTTAAAACCTAATCCTGACTACGATGCAAATATCATCAGGTCTAGCAAATGTATTCCTGGCCCAAACGGCTTTAACCCAAGAAAAATTGTACAACATCAAGATGAACAACCTAAACGTATCGATAAAAAATAGAAAGACACAAATTTAGCAATGGAGGTCATGCTTATGAACAAATGTATTAAAAAATTATTTTTAATGGCCTCTATTGGCCTAATTTTGACTGGTGCAAGCTGTTTTGGCATGTGGGATGGAACTAAAAAGTTCTTGCATGCAAACACCTTGAACGTGTTCAACATAAACATAACTCCAAATGCCATTCAGTCAGATATAACCAAATATGATAAATTGTTTTCAGAAGATCCAGAAAGCTTTTGGGACCAACACGGTAAAGATCTACCTTTTTATTTACGGGCTCAGTACATCAAAAAAATTGTCAATAAATGTAATGAACAAGCATCGAGAACCATTGTATTCGATCAGCATGGATCCTGGCGAGCAAATATTTTTGATGTTGTTTTTAGAGGAATAGTATCTTCTATAAGACAAATTGAGACATTAAAAAAACAACAATGGTATATAAAAAGCAAAATAAACCTTTTTGATTTTTTAAATATTGACGAACAATATAGACAAGGCACCATAACAGCTAATCATATTAAAGAATATAATGATGAAATTCTTAAAACCTGCCTTGCTTATCCTTCCTTTGAAACTACGCGTATCAGAAAGTTATTTGCTGATGTATTAAAAAAACAACATGACGAGCACAAGAAAGGTAACTGCGGTTTGGTTCATGGTAGGCATCCAGGTTGGGAATATCTTGCCGATATCTATAAATATAGCTATAACCTCACCCAACCTCTTGATAAACAAATTGGTAATGATTATACATTTTTACGGTTTGGGAATTCTAATATAGATGATTCTAATGCTTCAGATCCATTTATATGGACGAATGCTGCTCTTTTTGGTAATGCTGGCAATCCATCATCATGTACTGCTGCTTTTGTATTAGATGGAAATGATTATAGTGGTAAACAAGCACAATTAAGATTGAGCCCAAAATCATTTTTTAAGCAATTCAACCTACTTCCATACTATGTAAAATATGCAGTAGAATTTAAAGAATTAGAACGTAAACACAAACAGTCTAATATTCTTTTAACAGGAAACATATTACTATTTTCCATTCAACAAAAAGATCTTCACAGAATAAGAAATGTATTTGGACGGATTCCTCTAACAGAAAGTTTTAAAACCGGAACAGTTAAAAATATTTCAGAGTATGTCTTAGACATGGATAAAGATTACGCCCTCGATCCTTATAACGGCCCACGCATTTATTCTTTCAATGCAGCCGATCCTGAAAAATTTAAAGAATATGAAATTGCCCGCGATCAATTATTTGCAAAAATTCGAGCTGATATTGAGGCTGATAAAAAACAACAGGCGGGGCAGCTATGAACAAATGTATTAAAAAATTATTTTTAATGGCCTCTGTTGTCTTTATTTTGACTGGTGCAAATATGCACGGCATGTGGAATAAGATCTGCACAGCAGCTAACGCCACTGCAGCTTATGTATGCATGCAAGCACAAAAAGTTGCACATGTTAAGCATCCATTTGCCAATTTTTTACGAACTAATGCGATATTAAATAGCTCCAAAGCTAGACCTAAACTAAAGACGCAATGCATAAAAACGACCAACAAAAATAAAGTAATGCTAGGAACTCTTGCCGCTGGTGGCACTCTAGCTACTGGATATGTTTTATTACAGCATCAAGACATCAAATTTGTTGATGATCTTTCGAAAAAAACCCACGCATATGCATTAAAATGCCGATTGTTTTATAATACTTCTAATAATTATGACGGTGCATTTGTGCTACCTTATTTTAAAGACGGCGATAATTTATCCGTCATTTTGGCCCGCGAAAGATATGGGCATGCCAGAGGACAGTGGAGTCTCTTTGGCGGCGGCATAGAGCCCGAAGATAAGAATAATGTTATTGCTACTGCTACGCGTGAGTTTTATGAAGAGGCGATAGCAGAACAGACGCTATGTACTGATAAAACTAAATTATATAATAAACTTGACCCCGTACACCAAGAATGCAAGATGGATGCTGCGGTGATTTATAATAAAACGGCTATTTTTGCAGTAGAATTTGAAGCAAAAGACATGCATCAACTGCTACAGTCATTTAATCATGCTCTTGAGTTACGTAAGCAAAAATATAAGCGTAGTCCGAGTCAGGAAAATTTCAAATATATAGAAATTGATTCTGTTGCCTGTGTACGTGTAAAAGATTTACAGGATGCACTTAAGCATAATAAAACACATATGCAAGCAATGGTAGTTGGTAATGATAATCAGTTACATCAACAGATGATTCCATTGCGAGCTCTTATTATTGATACATTGAAAGAGTTTTCTGACAAAGGTGGATTCACCACTCTTGATAATGAGCAGAAATCAGACAAAAAATTGTATATACAACGTAAGTAATACAAAGAGGAGGTAAAATGAAACACTTTATGAAAATAAACATTTTAGGTCTACTAGTTGCAAGCTCAATTAGCTCAAGCTCATTTGGCATGTGGCGGGCAGCTGCAACTCAGCTTGCAAATGCTAGACAAAAAGTTGCTAATTTTTTACGCACTAATGCAACCTTAAATACAATTAAAGCCAAGCCTGAACTTTTGGCACGGCGTATAAAAAGCGTAGATATAAACAAAGTAAAATTAGGCGCTTTAATTGCTGGTAATGCATTAGTTGTTGGATATGGATTAGATAAAATTCATCTGCATAATAATCCAGCATTTACTGCTGAAAATATTAACAAATATGATGAAACTTACGTGGAGCATTTTATCCAACAACTACCAAGCCTCATCAAAAATCAAAAACCCTGGACCTATGAGAACAATGCCAACGCGGTAAAAATGTTATTGGCAAAATATCCACAAGCGCATCAAAAAATCATTGATGCAATAATGCAGCAAGATATCGCTACGGTAAATCCTCGTGTTTTTCAAGTTTTACTTTATCGTTGCCCGGGATTCAAACCACGCTTTATCAAAATGTTATTAGAAATCGATGATATCCACTGCATGAATAATCTTCTGTTTTTAGACCGCGAAGACCCAAGAGCTGGTTATATCTATTTTAATAATTATATTGCTGATGATGTTGTGGAATATATAGCTGCACATCCTGAAGATGTTTCAATAGCAGCATTTAATCGATTATCAAGATCTGTCCCCCATAATAAGTATTTTGATAAAGGCGAACTTACAACCAAATTAAAGACCATAGCATTAGAAAAATATGGCACACCAAGCCTCGATGATCAAATCGAATTTACGATACGAAAAAATCCTAAAAAAAGAAGCTTCACTCACCCCGATTGTCTATTTGCTTCATCTTTGCTGGATCATGATTGTAATATTACTAAGCATTTATACACCGTCATAGCCCATGATAAAATTTTAACTGCAGTAATTCAAAGCATCGGCATTCTTTCTAAAGAAGAACTACAGAACATTTATTATCATGTATTTAAAACTGACACTGAGCGTAAGCAAATTAAAGATGCGGCACTTGCTCATTTTGGAAAACCAAGTTTAGATCGCGTGACCTCTTTGCAAGCAAGCCCTGCATTTCTTTTTGAATGCACACATGAGCATACTATTTCAGAATGCCATGCATTCATAGTTGCGCGAGCAGCGGTAATTGAATTGTTGCAGAAAAAATCTTTTGAAGATACTACCATTAAAAGCATGTTTGAAGCCGTACATAAAAAACAAAAAGAAGAGCGGGCCAAAGGTAATCACTTGTTTGTTCATGGACGCAGACCAGACTGGGAATATATGTCCGATATATACAAACAGGCTTACAATACAGTTCATGCAGATAAGAAGGTGGAAAGTGATTACACTTTTTTACGTTTTGATAATAAAAGCAAAACAAAGTTTACTAATACTACTGATGGAGCTGATGCGTTGTGGATGAATGCAGCGCTTTATGGCAATGCAAATCATGCAGGATCATGTACCGCGCAATATGTGCTAGAAGGCAGAGACTTTAGCGATGTGCCGGCTAAAATTGGTATTTCGGCACAAACCATTTTTCAGCAACTAGGACTCAAAGATTATTATGACACTCATAAAAATGAACTAGAAAGGCTGCGACAACTTCACGCTAAGGCAAATCCGAACAACTTTGGCAATTTGCTTGCGATTTCTATACCAGAAGCAGAGTTATACCGAATAAAAAGCCCTGACTTGAAAGGCTCTATTATTATTCCAGGCAGCTGGTTTCCGTGGAAAAAATCAACTACTCTAACCGAGATAGAACATGCTGTTAAATCAAAAAAAATTAGGGATCATTATGAATTTGTGTTGCCGCTCACGCAAGATTACGCCCTCGATCCTTATAACGGCCCACGCATTTATTCTTTCAATGCAGCCGATCCTGAAAAATTTAAAGAATATGAAATTGCGCGCGATCAATTATTTGCAAAAATACGAGCTGATATTGAGGCTGATAAAAAACAGCAAACTTAAGCAAAAACAATCGACCTTAAAAATCAAAAACGACATATTTTCATCTAAAAAACTAATCCCATCCAGGTTCAACTTGCTCGAAAACGACATTTGTTGATTTTAAGCATGCAGCCTGTTCCAATGTTGCTTACTCGAAATCGTCACGCGATCAATGATGGAAATTCTTCCAAGTTTATTTCATTTAAGTGGCGTTTCTGATGTGGTATCCGACAAACAATATTTTTATAGAATCATTGATATCGCTGATTTTTTGGAAAGTTAAGAAGTTGCTGTTTCATCAAAAATTGAAATATACTGAGCACAGACTTTTAAAAAATGGTTAACCACAAAAAGGATCATTCATGAAACTCATGCGACTATCACTCATTCTTTGTATCATGCCAAGCCTTGCACAAGCATCCTCCTTCGCCAAGGCTTCGGAGGACAGGTCTTCCGATCAAGCAGCTTCAGCGTCGAGTTCAGCATCAAGCGCTACTGCGCAACCAGCAACACAAACATTTGCTCGCATAATTAAATTAGCTTCACTTTCTCCAGAGGAACGTAGCAAGCGCGAAAAGAACGATATAGACCGTCGTGGAAATTTGTTTCTCATTCATGATGGGCTCATGTATGCCGGAAAACCTAAGAATTATTGGAAATCCCTTGGACAATTCGTTGACCAACAAGGCAACCCTCCGGATATCAAACCAGCAGATGTTCTTGTCAGAACCCAGATGTGCAATAAAGATGACAGAACACTCTCATGGCATGCAATGCATCCCCAATCCTTTCCGGAGTATGTACCACTCGAATGGATCGACAACGCACAAGCCGGAGATCTCATAGAATTCAGAATTAAAAGACCTGGAACGGCAATTGGTACAGCTGAATTAGAATGTAAGGATGGTACTAATGGATCTTTTGGAGAAATACTTAAGCAAAAAAAGAAAACGTCACCGACATATCACATGGATGAAATCCCTCTATTGGTTGCAGCAGGTGCTTTGAAAAAAAATCCTCTATATGAGGAATATGAAACATACCAAGAAGCAGTTAAACGGTTTGAATCGAAGGACATTGCAGAAAAGCCTAAACCAAGTCCAGCGCTATCGCTCTATTTAAATAACTATTCAGATGGTTCCTTTCTTCCTTCGGGCAACACTATGAGGATTCGGTTCACCTCTCTTGGCTTACCTCCAGAATATGTACCCGGACCAAATGGTTTTAAACCAACAACGCAAAGTAGCTATGAGTAAATTCTAATATCACTTTAAAACTTTTTATTGCAACTAAAAATCATAACCGGGTACGCTATTTTTTAGCATACTCGGTTATTTTTGTTATACTAAAAAAACATTGTTACTTACACCATTTTTTAATGCTAGGTCCGCCACCATGCCTAAAATTCATCGCCTTGCACCACACGAAGCACAAAAAATTGCAGCTGGAGAAGTTGTAGAGCGTCCAGCAAATATAGTTAAAGAATTAATCGAAAATTCAATCGATGCTGGTGCAACACACATATCGGTATACATCGAACATGGTGGAAAAGATCTCATTCGGATTGTGGACAACGGGTGCGGCATGTCACTGGATGATGCGTATCTTTGTTTTGAACATCATGCAACCAGTAAAATAACTAATGTGCATGATTTGGAAACGATAACTACTTTTGGATTTCGCGGAGAAGCATTATCAAGTATTGCAGCGGTGAGTAAAACAGTACTGATTACCAAAGAACCTGAAGCAGAACAAGCAATCAATCTAGAATTAGAGAACGGCACTATAACTAACCAATCATTCGTATCAGCAAACTCAGGAACAGACATCGCCATTCGCGATATTTTTTACAATGTTCCTGCACGAAAAAAATTTTTAAAATCGGATGACACTGAATGGCGCGCAATTGTACAACTGTTTAATGCATTTTGTTTAGATTACTTAAACATTCACTTCAAGATGTTTCATAATGATATTGCTCATGCCAATTGCCCTCCGACAAATGATATAATGACGCGCATGACGCAACTATGGGAACATACATTCAGCTCAAACATGATTCCCGTATCAGCATTCAGTAATCAAGGAACACTCAAAATCAGTGGGGCGATTTCCAATCATCAATACATGCGTTATGATCGCAATAATATTTTCTTTTTTGTAAACAAACGATGGGTGAAACAGCAAAAACTTTCAAGCGCATTGCTCAAGGGATACTTGAACGTTTTACCTCCAGCACGTTATCCTGCAGCATGTATTTTTATTGAAGTTGATACCACACAAGTTGATATTAATATTCATCCACGCAAAGAAGAAGTACAATTTTTGCATCCACGCATTGTTGAACAACTTCTGCAGCAGGCTGTTAAACAAGCTTTAGAAACTAATTTATCCAATCAACTTAAAAAACCGGTCACCTTTAGCCCTGCTACCGAAGTTATACGTTCATCAATGTCCACCATGCATGGACTTAACTTTGAACCGATTTATAAAATACAGCAGTCAGCGCAAAACAACGCTTCGTTAAAAGCGATTGAACGCGATCCATTTTCTGATCAAATAGATATCGCAACAAATAATATATTAGAAAAATCTCTCGATGCTCAAAGCTTAGAAACGCAAGTGCATGATTTTAGTGAATATGAGAAATCAAACGCTGTATTTAATCACAATACATCCGAACTTTTTTTGCACAGCGAACAAGCAACACCGCTACCTTTAAATCATGGAAACATGCAAGAGCATAGTTTTAATCCAGCATTTGCCCCGATTGCTCGTGAAAAAAACTACACGTTCATTGGACAGTTAAAAAAAACATATCTGTTACTTGAAAAAGATGAAGGCTTGTATGTTGTTGATCAACATGCAGCACATGAACGCATTTTATATGAGCTTTTTTCTAAACGATTTGACGACATTGCAACCGTCAATCTTCTATTTCCTCATATTATCACCTTAAAAAGCGAAGATGTCGCACTTTTAGAACCACATTGTCAGCTCTTTGCAAACAATGGCATCGAACTAGAAATATTTAGTGACACGCAAGTTGTTATTAAATCCACGCCAGTTCACCTCAAAAACCAATCCCTTGATGACTTGGTTCAAATGGTGATCAGTTGGATTACCCAAACAGAAAGCTCAAACCAAGCCCAATTTTTCAAGGTAATTAATGAAAAGCTTCATGCTCAAATGGCGTGCAAGGCGGCAGTCAAGGCCGGCGATAGCTTGACGCAAGAACAGATTGATCAGTTACTTGATGATTTAGAAAAAACTGATAATCGTTTCACCTGCCCTCATGGACGACCAACGGGGTGGCTGCTCAGTTCTTATGAGATTGAGAAAAAGTTTAAACGCAAAGCGTAACTAGTTCCTATTTTTTTTATAGTTTTGGATGCACTCCCGCTCTCACAGGCTCACCTGATATAGCTTGCTGCGGAGCTTCTTTTAATTCTGAATCATCTACATCTTGCAACTGAGCATTAGCTATATCACGCTCTTCATCAGTTCCTCTATTCAGTTTTTTTATGTCAGAATTATCAACGTCTTTATCTTGCCTTAAACAGTTAGTTTGTATGCATGTATTATATAATGAACTTTGATCCGGCTGACTATAATTTTTTCTACATATATTTTTTAGATTTTTAGTCACGCAATGTTCAAATTGATCCATTCTTTTAATATCTGGATAACCAGGTTCACAATTCCGTCGAATTTGATCACAGCTAGGAGACGCAACAATCTCCGGAGCGTTAGGATCAGCTGATAAATCATACAGCTGAGTATCACTTATAATTATTGTACTACTCGTTAAAATCAACATCATCACAATTGTATTACCATAATTCATACATTACTCCTTGATTATATCTTCTATTTAAATCAATTTCCCGAATACAACTCCGTATTTGCTTCTGCTAATGCCTTGGCTCTTAATTTATTTTTTCTCGCATCCCATTTTGCTTCACGTCTAGATTCCATCTGATCAAAGGTTATCCAATTATTGTGTTTTTCCTGTTTAACACTATTTTCCTCTGATGCTTTCTCTTCTTGGACAGTTCTAAATGTTCCCTTTTTTGACGCTATATATTCGTTGCTACAAAACGCATACAGTTGTGTTCCTACATGCGTTAAAATTAACAATGAGACAACCAAACTTTTCATAACCTCTCCTTTAACTATAACCTCTTCCTTAATTTTCCAAGCAGCTTTGCTGCGCAGTCCGCCATAGCTAGCCAAGCCTGATGGCCTGGATTAGCGATGGCTGGAATTTTCGTTCCCCTTTTTAAAAACTCCATGAGCTAAGCTTAATTTTCTATAGGCACAGACATATATCATTAAAACCAGTGGCATAGTAATAATGGAACTAAAGGGGATGAACCCACTGACAGAGTAAAGTATCATGATCAAAATCATGAGTACCCATAATTTCAGCCCATATCCACGAGTTAGATACCAACTTGCTTTGAGTGATTCGAAAATGCCTGCATTTTTATCTAAAATTGCACATCTAAAAAACGAAAAACGAATCGCCCAATAAATACCAGGAAACACCAAAAGACATAAACCAAAACAGACAATCAGAATGTAAACCCAACAGGTTACTAAAAATCTAACAGTCTGACCCAATGAAGGAAACATGTCTTGAAATGTTGCAGTATTATCATCATATACTTTCAACCCATACTTGGTATAACCAAGCCAAATAGCAGCAAAAAAAATATAGAGGAAAACGAGTGACATAAAAATAATAAGGCCATTATTTACAATGAGATCCGTTAAAGGGGCAATAAGGGCTTTTTGACATTCGATATTTCCACTACAGCTTTCAATAGCTTGCACAGAAGGGAATAAATCCTGCACCGTAACAATGAGACTCCAGTTAACCAAAATCACACCAGCAACCACAACCGCTGCAGCTAACACAGAAAATAAAAAGCCTTTAATTAACGTAAAATAATTATTGAACGTTTTACTTGCACCATCTTGCAGGGTTTCAAATACTAAAAATTGTTTATTTTCCATTCATATCTCCTTTATTGTGCGTCAATAATTTTATACTTCTCGATAATATTCTGCGTTATTATTGGATCAAATAAGTCTCTTAAACCTTTTTGTAACTGTTGTAATATATCTTTATCAGGATCCAATGCAGAAAATATGGTTGGCGTTTCTTGAGATTTTGCTATATCTGCCAATTTAATAGATTGTCCGTGATTTATTTCTTTCCACTTATTAAGAAGTTTGAAAAATAATTCCTGTTTAGGAGTTAATTCACCTTCAATAAAATTATGCACTTCTTTGCTCTCGAGAAATTCAACGTTGTAGCTTAAAATTTCAGTTGGTTTTTTTGTTCTCTGGATACTCGTTAATAACACGTTGTCTTTCGCATTCAGTTTGGGTTCATTACCTTCAAAATTAAATAAATATGCCCCAGTTTTAGTGTCATGCAGGTATGTTTCATGTTTCGGATAAAAAGACTGGGTGAACAAGAATTGTGAATCAGAACTAAAAATAGGATTATCCATCACGGAAGACTTGCCTCCTTTTACCTGTTTTTGAACCATGTTGTTTGTTTTAATATTATACAGATAATAACTTGGAATATCACCGGTCACTTTAAATGCACCATTTTGATTATAAGTGACGATAAATTCAGAATTAGGGCTAAACACGGGGCTATCGCCAGGCAGTTTTTTTATAATTTTTGCATTATCTAATCGATAGATATATGTCCTAAATGGCGGATCTCTTCTTTCATCACTCGCTTTAGTAACAATAAAACTTCCATCTGGACTCATACCCGCATAGGCACCAACAAGTACTTCAGGCTTTGAATGCCCCTTTTTTAGCAGCTGCGCTAAATTATAAATATAAGTGACATCAACTGGATCTTTTACCGTGCCTGAATTCCGCTCAGTAATAAGAAAACGCGAATTTGGATCAAAAAGAGGATAATTCCCTTTAACTAAAATTTTAGGCGCATCCTGTCCCTTACTTCTAATTGATTCAATAGAAACTATAACGGTAATGGGTTCTTCTTTATTTTCAGAAACATATGCGATTAATGTTCCATCAGAACTAACCTGCATACCTGAACGAGCATACTGCGATATTTCGTATAATTTTACTTTCTTTCCTGCTTGCACGTCATACAGCACATTGCCCGACACCTCATATTTTTTAACCTCTTTTGGAGCAACAGAAGAAGACTCGCCCTCATCTTCAAAAGTCTTTTTGTCTGGTTTAATATGCAATGGAAGAAGGTCTGCTACGTAATTGACAGCAAGAGTGTTATTACTCATAATTGATGCCACCAAAAGCAGCCCCATTTTTTTCAATATGTTAAATTTCACGTTTCTCCTTTTTGCTCACTGGCAAACTTTGTAAAAGTTAAATTTTTTTAATCAATAAAAATCGGAGTAATTCTATATTCTTTATCTGGATCACCCAACAAACGACCAATAACCGCATAGTCTCGATAAAATCCTCCAAGCCCCGTTTTGAATGAGATAGTTGTGAACGGCTGTAATTTTTTTTCACCTTGCATAGATTGAGAATCGTTTGCAAACAAATTAGCTTTTAATGCATCAACCAAACACTCCGCGTCTCGTGTGTCATATTCAATTTTATGAACATCCCCGGCCACAACTTTAAAACTATTTTCTGAGGGACACTGACCAAGATGACTTTTACGAAAAGTTACATGAAAGAAAGCATCAAACGGGGTAGCATTATAAAACTTCACTGAACGCGGCATACAATATATTTGCCCCATCCATAGACTGATAATAAAAATTAACAATTTCTTCACTGCTACTCTCCTTATTATTCTTCATTATTCTTCTTTTTGCTTTGTGTAAGTAAATCTAACTTTTTCTGGCAAAACCATTATGCCAGTTATAAAAATACCTACACGATTTAATTGTACGACAATTTCTATCTGAAAATCAATATTAAGTGTGGTGGTTTAGATTTATTGTGCTTTAACATCTCCCTTTTTTAGCGTAATATGAGTGTATTATCATTAACACAACAAGGAACCGCATGCCAGCAGGAATACTCGCAAAAACAGCATTAATGACCATTTTAGTCTTAGGAAATGGACCAATACCGACCAACTCAAATAACGCGGTGGTCATAGCTCATCCTACTTGCCAACCACAATACATGCCACAATATCCTATAGACTTACCCATCGCACAACAAGTGCATCAGTATCAGAACCTACAAAAAAGGTTAGATTTGCATCGACAACAGACTTTAGAAAAGAAGAATCCTCCATCATTGCTTGGTGCCGCGTTAAAAAAAGTAGTTATAATAGTGGAAAAATATATAAACTAAATTAATCGCGAGGCCAACGCCAGAAGAACAAAGCTGGACGACCACTCATCAGTTGGGCCCCATAAGCAATAAGCCATAGTCCAATAACAGCAAAAAAGAGGCGTAATAAAAATGCTCCTGCAGCCATTAAAAAAATAATGATGCCAATAATTAAATAAATAACGCCAAATGGATTTTTTTTGAGATACATATCTTTTCTTCTTTTTAAAATCTTTTCTATTTGACATTTGTATGCGTTTTTTGTCAGACTTATACTATAAAGTATTTTTGTTAATGTAGTATAAGTCGCAAAAAGGATTGTTATGAAGCATATAATAAAAACCCTCAAAAAATCAATTTTTCTACTGTCCAGCCTTATTCTTTACGGACTTTTTGTATCGCCATTGATGCATGCAAGTCAGCCAGGTTATAAAAAACTCTCTGAAAAATATGAAGCCGAGTCTGCTTTAGACCAGCAAAGCCCAACACCGGTTAAGTTTACAGGGATTGCAGTTGACCAACCTACCTCTTCAGTACAAGCACAAAAATCTAAAGCATTAGCACGGGAATATGATCAAGCACTTGAACAAACAGCCAAATCAGCTGTCCCACTTTTAGAAATTATAAGTGAAGTCCCGGGAGAAAAAGAGGAAAAACAGTTTGGATACCATTTAACTTTTGAAGATGTTGCCCAAGAAAATGTAAAATCAATTGCTAAGAAAAAAGATAAAGATGTGCCAACCAGTACGACTACCCCTGAAGGATTTTTAGCACGTCAAAAATTAATTCTTCTAGAAGTTACCGAACGAATAAAGAAAAATGTTACTGCATCAATTTTGAAAAATGTTGAAGGAGACCACATAGAACCTTCCGTAATAGATCAAACTACCTGGAAAGATCTTGAAATATTAACAGGTGGAACCGATCGAAATTTAAATGAAAAAGATAAAGCTGATTATAAAACAACATTTAAATTAGAAGGCATACAAAATACCAGCGAAATCTATCTTGGTTCGATTCTTAATAGAACAAATACTGAATTAGGTAAAACCTATTTTTATGGAACATTGGCTCGTCCCACCGCCGATGTAGAAGTTCTTAAAAAAAGACAAAAAATTATTAAATATCTTGCACAAGAAAACCCTCAGCTTTTAGAAGAGCTTAATGAAAAATTGGCTGGCGTTGCACAAGACGAAGGTCAGCTATTAAGTTTCTGGGATACTAAGCTTGTTTTACCAGGCGTTGTAGATACTCAATTTATACGACTGGTGACAGGAGCAATCGATGATGCACTTAATAAAAGTAGTAGCTTATTAGCTTATAGCTCCTATGAAGAAACAGAAGATCGTTGTTTAAATATCGCATTGCATGGAGGCGCTTCAGCTATTTTAATAGCTTATGGTTTAATAAGCGCACTTGAAACTGTGTTAGATGCGCAAATTATCCCTGAAAATTGGCAAACAACTGCTACATGGGTTACTACTGCAGCCGCGGCAAAATTGCTTCCCAAATGGAAACAACGTCTAGCGCTATTATTAAATATTCCATATGTAAGTTGTGGTTTAAAAGTTGGCATAGGAATTTATGGCGCAGTCAAATTAAAATCTGCTTTTGAATGGCAAAAGGCCTATATATCTATGGATGCTGTTGTGCAACACAAATTAGTAAGCGTTGGTAATTTTCTTAACAAAATGAGAGAAGCTTATGAAGCAATTGCAAAAGATTACGCGTTAGCAGGAGAACTTAAATATTTTGCATCTCTTGAACAAGTTGTTGCTGGCAATGATCCTGATCTTGCACAATTATTTGAGTTATTCCAACGTGCAACATTTGAAAAAAAGGCTGACTTTTTTTTCAATCGAGGAAATACGCTTGTTGCATGGAATTTGCTGCATGATAAAAAAGTGCAACAAAAATTGGAGAAAGGATTGGTGGCATTAGCAGAAGTTGATATGTATGCTTCCATTGCAAATCTATTCAATGAATCTCAAAATCAACGAGTAAAATTTAGTTTCCCTACCTATAACACTGATTCTGAAACACCTATAGTAAACATTAAAGGCTATTGGAATCCATTTGTTGACCCAGCCATAGCAGTAAAAAACAGTTCACTTTTTGGTGATACACAACAAACTCGTAACGGTATCATTTCTGGACCAAACTCTGCTGGTAAGTCCACTATATTGAAAAGTCTTACACTAGCCATTATTTTAGCGCAAAGCATAGGTATTGCGCCAGCCGATGCTATGGAGTTCACTCCATTTACCTATGTAGCTTCTTACATGGAAACCAAAGGGAGTGTTACTGATAAAACATCGCAATTCCAATCAGAAGTAATACGTGCTAATGAACTACAAAAAACAATACGCATTTTACAAGAATTTGCTAAACGCTTTGCTTTTGTGATTCTTGATGAATTATTTAGTGGTACTAGTCCAGACGAAGGTATGGCTTTTGCTTATGCAACAGCAGAAGAAATCGGCAAAGAGCCTAATGGCATGTGTTTAATTGCAACGCACTATGAATTATTAACTCTACTTGCAAAACTAACATCTTATTTTACTAACTATCGAGTATTTGTAACACAGCTAGGAGATATTATTAAACGACATTATACTTTGGAGCCAGGAATCACGGAACAACATATTGCTTTAGAAGTTGCAAAAGAAAAAGGTGTTTCTGGAGATCTACTCGAAAGAGCTCGACAAATTTTAAAAAAGGTGACAACAAATAAAAATAAATTCCAGCTTGAAGAACAACAAGAAGAACAAAAAAGAAATGCTGAAGTAGAATAGTTTTTTTCAGCATAGGGCCCTAAGGCCTGAGTGGCTAGGGTCCTATGCTCACATCAAAAAAATCGTTTTTCTTTCCAGGTTGATTGAAAATACTATATATTACATGGCTTTTTAAGCCGAATGTATTTTACGATAAATGTGCGTAGAAAGCCGACTCGACAGCTTTAGCTGTGGGAGTAAGTCAAATCTATTCCATTTATTCTTCATGTATTTTTGCATATGGAGTGATTACCTCAAAAGCAAGTGATAGCCAAACAACAAAAAAGGCAAGCTGCTTTTTACCTACAACTTGCCTTTCTAAAAACATAGTTTACGAAGAATCTTGGATCATCGTTTGCGATGAAAGATCTTCAAACTTTAACTTCTTTGATCATCTCCTGATGCTTTAGCATTAGCTGCCATGATCTTTTTTCCTAGATCCGGATCGACTTCCGCGGCCACCTCTTCCACCTTTTCCGCCTTTTCCTTCTCTTCCTTCGCTACGTATTTTTCGTGTCGCATCCTGTACGTCCAGTATCAGCATCACAGTTTCTTTGTCAGATGCTGGAAACTGCGCAACAACTTTATCTTTCTGGTCTTGTGTCAGAGGTTTTGCCCAACGTCCCCAGCCACCTTTGTCAGCGTCAGCTGCCGCAGCTGAAGGAGCTGAACTCATAGCGTCTTTATGAACAAACAATGCCACAACCGCCACTAGGGCTATTAATCTTAGATTTTTCTTCATACATTCATCCTTTTATTTAAAAAATATTAGCCGAGCAGCGAATATAAATGCGTTAAACTCAGCTTTTTTCACGCATCCAGTCCGAACACTTTTATCCGAACCTAATTTTAGGTTAACAAAAATTTATTTCAAATAGCAACAATTAATTAAGCAGTTTTTAAAAAAATAGACTTCTTCCTTAAAATTATCAATCCGACTTCCACTTGATCTTCCATCAATCCTTGTCCTTTCTGACTTGTTTCAATGCACTTCGTGATTTTTTCCGAAGAATACAATGGATCTCCCAAGTTCACATTTATTCCATCTTGTATCATGCCACTACCTAACACCGCGGTAGAGTTGGTGCTTGACCATAACGTCCCAGCAATTTTGTCTTCTGTCGTAATATTTTTGTACAAAAAAATTAATTTTTAAATTTTTTTCAGGAATAATTGATTAATTTCTTCTTATGAGATATTAAATAGATAGGTTAAAAGTTTTAAGACATATCTAAAGGAGTCCAACAATATGGCAGCGTTTAGTACTAAATCTAAAAAAAGCGGCAAGATGTATTATCTTCACACCAAAGAAGTAGAGCTTGCTAAAGGTCGCAAACAAAGAATCTATTACTTTGCAGGCGAAGCTGGTAAAAATACACTTGATAAGTTACCAGAAGGTTATGAAGTAATGGAAAACGAACGCACTGGTTTACCAATGTTACGTAAGAAAAAATAACTTTTTTTAGTTATTTAAAAAAATTTCCCCTTTGGTGTGCTTGTTATACAAGTTATCAAAGGGGATTTTATTTTATTACTTATTAGCGTAATTCTTATTTAGAACAATTTTTTTGCAAATGGCGCATCATCATATCCGCAAAAAAAGAAAATGGTGGCGTCTGAGCCCCGGGTGTTTTAGCATGCTCTTCCCAAGATCTAATGAGCAAAATTTGTTCAAAATAAGGTTTCTTTTCAAATGCCTCTGCCTCTTTGGCATCCATAGGTCCACCTTGGCGAATCAATGTCTGTTGACTGGCATAGGTTAACTTGTCATGATAATCTTTATCTTTAAATACGCGATACCTTTTTGCATCTACATGCCCAGCAATTAATGCCACTACTTTATCTGAAAATCCACGAGCGGCTAAAAATGCAGCACCAATTTTATCATGATCAGCCACGCCAAAGCCATCCATTTGTTGCACATTTTTACCCGCGTATCGATGCCCTATGTCATGCAACAACGCTGCTATGATATTATCTTCATCAATGCCATTTTGACCAAAAGCATACATAGCCTGTTGCGCTGCTTGTAATGCATGTTCCAATTGCGAAACAGGCTCAGCAATATAATCTTCATAAGCTGCTGCTTTATAAATGGTAGTTAATTCAGCAAGCACATTTTCAGGTGTAAGTTCATAGCAAGGAGTCAGATCATATAATGCTACATATCGTGCAACTGAAAAAGACTGCTTATCTTGTGCATGCATGCACGCCGCAGACATGAGCACCAATCCTGCCCACGTTATTTTTTTCATCATAGACTTTCCTTATATTGCAACAGTTTCACTTCACGTTTTGTTCCATATTTCTAAAACATTCATTTTCTTTTCGCGCAAGTTTAACAATTTCCGGTTTAAGCTTATCCCTATGTTTAAAACAAAATTGAGCAATTTTTGTTCGTTTTTCTGCCCCAAAGCAATTATGCGCAGGATCAATAGTTCGTTCAAGCTCTGCATCATCCATATTATTTATCCAGCTTGGGTCGTCCTGCGCAATTTTGTGCTCCAAATACATCTCTTCAAATCTTGTTCCAGCCTGCACAAGCTCATGTTGTGTTGCTTTGGGCAATTGATCAAAATGCTGAACGCAGTGACGAGCAAGTTGATCAATTGTTTTATCTGATCCATCTCGCCAAGAAACAAGCCGGGCTAACTGTTTAGGATCAACTTTTGATACTTTTAATGGTCCTTTTGGTGCAGCAGCCGCACCACCATTTTGAACAAGATATGTTGCATAGCAAGTTCTGAATTGGGGCAAAAACATCAGAGATTCCAAGGTTGTTAATTTGATCTGATCAATAGTGCGAACAGCAAAATCAGCTAAATCTTTTCTAGCCTTGCTTGTTTTTAATCTTTTCTCATCAAACGCAAGATAATGACCTAAATTACTTCGAAGTCTATTAAGTTCTTGTGGATTATTACGAGCGACTATTCCTGCGATTTGATCATCAAATGTTTGATACCAACTTGTCTGTATTTTAATATGCTCTAATATAATTCCCGTTTTAGCATCTTGCTCACTTTGACCAAGTTCGCGTCTTCTACGCAACTCATATTGATCTACTAAATCCTTGCTTAAGTTACGCCTTATTAAGATGTTACCTTTTAATAATGGTGTCACCTGTTGTGTTATCGCAGGATCTTTTAATGCTCCATCAGCATAAATGAACTGAAAATCCTTGTATCCCATGACTTGCGCAAGTTTTGTACGCTCTTGTTCGCTCAATTGGTTAAAACCTTCAGAGCCAACTTGAGCAACACATTGTCCAATTAATCCATATTTTTCAACGCGCTTTTTTAATTTCTGTTCAGTTTGCGGATTCGAACTTACTTGGCTCGCCATCCATTGCAAAGATGCTTGTGGATTTTGCTGCACGAGATGCGAAAATCTTGTTTTGTTATCTCTGAAAACATCGAGCCTCGATTTTTGCTTGAGCAACTCAAAGTTAGGTTGCCCTTGGTTTTGTGGAATCTGTGGTGCAGGCTGAGCTGCTGATACATTTTTTGTATCACACAAACTCATCGCCAACCAAAAAAATACATATACCGAATTTTTCATAATGATCCCTCGCTGTAAAAATTGTTACTGAAATTAATGTGTATAGTATAGTTTTTTTTAAAATGTTTTAAAATGATAACAAAGAATTAAACGCCACAAACAAGGACTTTTCATGAACATTCAAACAAACATAAAACTATTACCTTTACTCGCTATGACCATAATCATCGGAAACTCATATCAACTAGTTGCGTCTAGCCCCATTAAAGTAGCAGTATTTTGCGGTGCTGATGATAAAGTTTGCGATCAATTTAAAGCGGCGGCATATAACCTTGGCAGACAACTTGGCACTAATAACTTTGGTCTTGTCACGGGAGGATCGCGCACAGGATTAATGAATGAAATCACCAATGGATATATGTCAACATTAGCCAATCCGCAACATCTACACGGCGTTATACCACAAGTGTTAGCTCAGTATGATATTCATCATCGCTCAATCCCGCAAGAAAATATACGTTGGACAAAAACCATACATACACGACTTGCAACATTCCACGAATTAACTGATGCGATTATCGTACTGCCTGGTGGATTTGGTACGCTGCATGAATTGATGGATTTTTTAGTGCATCGTCAATTTGGATTGAACAAAAAACCAATTATTTTATTTAATCCAAATGGTTTCTGGAATTCTTTACTCATGCAATTTAATATCATGATAGAACAAAAACTCTTATCACCTAAACATATGGAAGTGTTTGCCGTTGTTTCTTGCGAAGATGAGTGCATTCAAGTATTAACAATGCAAGATCAATTTACATCACAACATGGGCTAAACAGCCATTATTGGGAACAAAAATAATTACAGTTTCGGGCCATAGGCCCTTCCCTTCCGGCCGTCATAACCTTACATCTAATTCAGGTTATTTAGCTCGCTCTTTTTCTTCACGCTTCTTTTTTAGATATTGTTTGATCCAAAAGTGTGTTTGAGATGGCTCAGTAGACTTCAAATATTTAAGCGTTTCTTCGGATACCGGCGACTTACCTGGCGCACCTTGATCGCCAGGCGTTAGAACTTCTTGTTCCTCTGGCAAATTCAATGTCACTCTTTTTTTTCTTTGTGGTCGTGCAGAATGAGGGTACCTCATTGATGAAGGTTTTATTCTAACGACAGGCTTTGCCTTGATAAAAGGATTAATTTGTTTTGGAAGTAGATTTTTTACCGTTTCAATATCCTCTGGCGTAATAACACCAACATCAAATAATTGCTCTAAAAAGGGACTCTCTTGCAGCGGAATCGGTTTTTGTTGCGTCATAGTATCTTGCACGACTGGAAGGCCACCTTGTTTGCTCACCTTATACCTATTATTAATCAAAAGCTTAAAGGATAAATCTTTATCCATCTCTTGATATACATACAATGGAATAGAACCAATTCTATAAAATGTTCCGTACATAAGCCTACCAAGAATATCTGAATCAATTGATTGTTCTAGCTGATTTATGGCATACATACCAGCATTATTAAGTAATAATTTTTGCGCCAATTTAAAATAATCTTGCAGATCAATAATGCCATCAAATTTCATTGGGTTTGGTTTATCAAACTCAGGATCTTCCGGAGCATACGTATCAACAGAATAAATCATATTACAAAATGGATTTTTTAAATCAGCCAATGCGTTTTTGGAAGATTCATACATTTTTATGGTAACATTTAATTGCTGGTTCAACACAGGCCCTAACATTGCCAACCATGTGGTAAGATGAAGCACAGCATGAGTAATCTCGTCAATCGAACCATGACTACAACCACATTGCGCATTTGCTAAAAGACGGTCAATATCTTTATCTCTCCAAGCTTTAATAAAATCTGTGTAAACAGGATCGACCAAAACTATAGTCAAATCTTTATATCCGGCCAAAATAAGATGTGTTGCCACCATAAAATCTTCAAATAAGGTTCCCGATGCAAAACTTATATAGGCAAACTTTTTAGTTTTGTCCGGCAAAAATGTAGTTTGTGCATCAAGGATCATCTGTTTTTCCATCTTTGGCCTGAGATAATTTGAGCGTTCAGAAATCTCACAATTACATTCAGATGCTTTGGCAGAAATACCTGGAATAAGATTTTGATAATCCGTATCATCTTGGGTCATTTGACCTTTTTTAATTCTTTGCAAGATACGATCAATTTTTTGCATTAACTCATCTGATGGTTGAGCAC
>Ga0206920_1017_pt1 | contig 68808 bp, 73 predicted proteins | sample Alteio_BWOrgHeat_65_FD_152934 | JGI IMG/M metagenome (GOLD analysis project Ga0206920, IMG submission 152934) | Enriched cells from forest soil in Barre Woods Harvard Forest LTER site, Petersham, Massachusetts, United States -... | ecosystem: Environmental > Terrestrial > Soil > Temperate forest >...
AAATCATTGCCGTCTCTTTTTTTAACTTTGCTGTGCATATTTGAGATGAAGTTAGAAACGTGGTTGTAATCGGTCAAAACGTCCCAAACCACATCCATATCCGCTTTGATCAAAAAACTCCCATCAAAGTTATAGCGGCCATCTTCAGAGATGAACGAGAAAGAAACCGGCGTATCCGCCCAGGAAAAACTTGAGATAGCTAAAAGGAAAGTGACCAAAACGAGGTGTGAAAACCGCATATATGCCTTTCGTCGCAGTACTAACGACGGCATCGACTTTTTTATTTTACGACTTTCGGAAGAGCGCCGGTATTTTTCTTTGCTGATCTTCGCACATCCATTTTAAATAAAGCCAACTACAAACTAGTCACTCATCAGAAACCTTAACCGTAAATCTCTTTTAAAAAATCGAATTAAAAAAACATTTCGAAATTTTTATCATTCGAACCGATTTGATCACTGATCATTTCAATCCGCGGCCTCACGCTCAACCCAAGCCTGCCCATTCATGAAACTAGAGTCCCAACCCTTCAAAAAACCCTATTTTGTGACCATTTCACGGTTATATCTCCACTCAAGACCACCTATCTCACCAAAAGTTAATTTAGTGATATAATTTTGACAATATAACTACATTGTCCACCCATAACTATTCAACGAGAACACTATGGCAATGAAACCGAATCTAAAACTTATAGCCTGCGCCCTTATCAAAAACGCTTCAAACCTCAAAGCGCTCTTCATCGCACCAGTGGTTTTATTTGCACTTCTTAGTGCTCAAACATTGAACGCCCAGACGACTTATTATATGACCACAGGCGCGACCAATCCCCAAAGCGCCAGCATTACTTATTTGGACTTAGCTACCACGGCTGGCAGTTCTTCCAATGGACTTTTTACCGAATCCAATACCACACGGCTGGATTACGCCGCGGAAGGCGCGGCCGGAACTTACAATTATTACATCGTCCCGGGTATTAACATGGGTTCGCCCGAAGCTTCCACCGCTGTCGTCACTACTTCGACCGGGTATGGCTGGGAATCTCCCGCGACGCTCTCCTGCGACATTGGTGCAGGCACTTGGACATTCAGTAACCGCTTCGAGGGACAAATCGGCTCTGGTTCCCCGGCGCTTTATGTTGAAGTTTCCGTTTATGCCTATAACGGAACCACCAGCACCCTACTTTTTAATTACACCGACACAACTGACATTTCAGGAAGTCTTTCTTTCTCGCCTTTTAGCTATTCTTTCACCACAAACCAGGGAACTTTTGCCGGGACAGCGGGTCAAAATCTAAAGGTGGAATATTACACTCAGTTCGTGGGCGGCGGCGCCTACGCTGGCGGCTTTGTTTATTTGGGATATAACACCAGCAGTGATTTTGTGACCGTTCCCGTTTGTCCGCCGCCGACTAATACGGCTACCAATACCGCAACCGCCACAACGACAAACACTTCAACAGATACCACCACTAACACACCCACCAACACCTCGACGGATACCCCCACCAATACACCGACTGACACAGCCACTTCTACTTCTACCAATAGCCCAACCAATACGTCTACGGACACACCGACTAACACTTCCACCAATACACCCACTACCACGGCCACCAACACCGTCACCAACACATCCACTGATACGGTCATTAATACCGCGACCAACAGCGCGACTAATACAGCCACCGCCAGCGCGACCAACACCGCCACGAACACTTCCACTAACACCAGCACCGACACACCGCTCAACACCAATACGAATACGCCCACGAGCACAGCTACCAATACGGCAACCACCACCAGCACTAACACGTCCACCAACACCGTGACTTATACCGTCACCAATACGGCCACGAACACCGCAACCAACACCGCTACTAATACGGTGACCAACACGGCCACCAATACTTCTACTTCGACTCCTGCTAATACGCCTACCAACACATTAACCGCTACCTTTACCGCGACAAACACCTTCACTTCTACGGTCACCAACACCCCCAGCGTTTCCCCCACACCCAGCAATACGGCAACCGCCACACCTAACATTCACGGCCCTATCGCCATTTATCCGAACCCTTATGTCGGCGACGGCCCGATGAACCTTCAAGTACCGCTGGCCATCCCCGGCGATGTCAAAGTGTCCATTTTCACTTTGGCTTTCCGTAAAGTTCAGCAGGCGCAGTTCAACAACCTCACCCCTGGAACCAACGTTACGTTTAATGTCATTGATAAAAACGGGGTAGCCTTGGCCAACGGTCTTTATTACGTGCGGGTTGAATATCCTTCAGGACAAACCATCTTAAAATTACTGATTTTGCGGTAATTTAAACCCGTTCGTCTGATGAGAAATATTTCCCGTCTCACTGCCCCTGGCCTACAATACAAACCGGTTCAGTAATTTAAGGAACAAACAAGACCTATGAAATTTAAAGAAATACTGTTGTTGGAAGTTTTGTGTTTAGCGCTGGCCATCAGTCAAACCGCTTATGGACAGCAGACGCCCACACCCGCTGCCGTACCCCAGGCTATCCCGACGCTAGCCGTTCCTACCATTGTGGTTCCCCGCACGGATGTTAAGAAAGCGGATGAGGATATACAGCCGCCTACTGACCTAAACTCGTCCAATGACAACCTGGGTTTTTATGGTAATCCTACTACCACCGCCGCTTCTGCCGGAACACCTAATCCCCAAACCACTACCAACAATGAGTCGATTCAAAAAACAGTCACCGCCCTGTTAGCCAATCCCGGTTTTAATATGCAGGACGATTTAAGCCTCTCCCCCACGCCTACTTCCGTAACGGGTCAAACCATTCCGGTCAATACTCCCGGCATCTTAACACCCGTCACGCCGACCCCAGTTGCATCACCGGCGAACACAGCGGTGCCATCATTGAAAGATATTTCCAACACATTGAAATAATTTTTTATTTAAAATTAATGTAGGAAAATTACTCTTGCCCGAACCGTTTTGAAGGGCAAGGTCAGATAGATGACGTAAACCCCGCTGGAGCAGGTACTTCCGAATTTGTTTTTGCCATCCCAAGTATAAGACTTCTGATAAGGCGCGCTAATGTAGAGATGATCCAGCGTCTTAATGTGTTCCCCCGCCGAATTGAAAATCGTTAAGCCATAAATGCCCGGCGATTGGGTTGTCGAGACCATGATTGAAACCGGCTGGTCTTGAGTGAAGACGTTTTTCGAAATGAAGAATCCATCACCAGGAGCCGAAGTATACGTCGGCGTGGCGGACGAGGTCGGCGTTGATGTTTTAGTTAAAGTCTGAGTCGCCGTAGGCGTCCAGGTGGTTGAAGAAGTACTGGTCGGTGTAAATGACGGCGTCTGTGTAGAGGTAAAGCTGGCCGTATAGGTGTATGTGGGCGTGTTCGTGACCGTATAGGTGTTGACCGGCGTATCCGTCGAAGTGAAGGTCGCGGTGGGCGTAAAGCTATAAGTCGATGTGGCCGTAAAGAGCAGTGTATAAGTTGGGGTCGGTGTACTAGTCACCGTGTAGGTATTCACCGGTGTATCCGTAAAGGTTGCGGTCGACGTCGGGGTGAAGCTGCTGGTCGCGGTATAGGTATTCACCGCCGTATCCGTGAAGGTCGGCGTCATGGTCGGCGACAAAGTATTGGTGCTTGTAGGCGAATTGGTATAAGTGCTGGTGGGCGGCACTGTTCCCGTCGGAGTCAACGTAATCGTCGGAGTCAAAGTAGAAGTGGAGCTGGGCGTATAAGTTAAAGTCGCTGTATTGGTGCGGGTTGCCGTAGCGGTCGAAGTGGCTGTTAAAGTCGTCGTAGGCGTAAAGGTCATGGTGCGCGTATAGGTCGGCGTCGCTGTATCGGTGGATGAAGGCGTATAAGTTGAGGTCGCGGTGTTAGCCAGCGTGGGTGTGGATGTCGCCGTGAAGGTGTTAGTAAAGGTCGACGTATAAGTTTTGGTAGCCGTATTGGTCACCGTACTGGTGTAAGTATTGCTGACGGTGGGTGTAAAGGTACTCGTTGAGGTTCGGGTATTCGTGGGTGTGCTCGTATAAGTGTAGGTTGGGGTGTTGGTGTAGGTATTCGTTTTGGTCGGCGTGGGCGTATTCGTGTTGGTAGGCGTGGCCGTCGGCACGCTGCACTGAACATTCAACGCGATTGCCTGGTTCGTCGTATTGCCACAAGGATTGGTAACCTGTACCCAAACCGTCACCGGACCCGAAGCGGGCATACCCGTAGTCCCTGCGGTAAGGCTGGCCGTGTAATTGGGGCCCGATCCCGTAAAGTTGTTCCAGGTGTTCCAGCTGCCATCCAATGTCCATTGAGCCGTACTCACACTCACCGAATCGGTGGCGTTAATCGTCAGGTTAAAAGGCGGGCAAACATTGGTCACGCCTGAGTCAATCGCCGGAGCGGTCACTGATAAATTCGGGAAAGTTGTTTCTACCGTGGATCCGCAAGCGGTCGCGTTGGTGGAGTGGGCCGTCACGAACAAATTAAAGTCGGAAGAATTGGGTATGGCCAGCGGCGAATTGATGGTGGAAAGATATTCCCTCGCGACCCGCATCAAGGTTAACCAGTCGTAACGATAGCTGATGGTGCTGCCGCCCCAGTGCGAAGACAGCGTGGTGAAAGCGCACTGTAAAGCGTTGTAAAGAGCCGTCTCCTGGGCGCAGGTAAGGCTAAAGTGCATCAACAGCCCCCCTGTCCCCATCGTGCAGGGAGGCGCAGCGCTGTCGCCCCAGAAAAAGCTTTGAACATTGGCCCAGGTAATTTGCGCGTCATAAATACTGACCGCGCCGGAGCAATTAGAGGCGCTTTCAATCGCGTTATAGGCGGTCAACACATCGCACACATAATTGCTGGCTTGCGGAAAACCCGCGCAAGTCAAAGTAGAATTCGTCGGTAAAGAATTTTGCCAGCCCGAATTAAGACCCTGGTTATAACCCGAAGCTAAAAACTTAGTAGCCATCAAGGGATCACCGCTCCCTTCCAAAGAGCTCTTAAAGCAGAGGTTGGTCGATTGCGAAAGCGCGTCGTAAAGTTCCCAAAGATTTAATGCCGCCACCACTACTGAATTGGCGGTCTCAGCGGAATTGCCGCCGATGTAGGAAGTGGTGCTGCAGCCCGTGGTCGGAGAAAGATAATAATAAAGGGGCTGTCCGCCCGAACAACCCATATTGGGACAGTTCAAAATTGCCGTCGTGGCATCCGGTTGCGTCGAGATGCAGGAATAGTAAGGGAAGAATTGGGGGAAACCCTGAACACGGCTGACAAAGGTGTAGGATTCTTCGCTGAATAATCCCGCCACACCGGTGGTATTCGTCGATATAAAAAGCGGATTAGTCGTGCCGCAGGCAACCATTCCATCAAACTGTTCTTTGCCGCCCTGAGCCAACAACTGCATCATGTCGACGTTAAAATATTCCTGTCCCATGGCTACCGACATCATGTACATGGGGCCGCCCATGGAAGCCGTCGGATTAAATTGAACGCTGGTGCCGCTGATCGTGAAGCAGCTGCTGGGTATACCGACTTGAATTTGCGTCTCACCCGAAAAGTTATTGATAAACCCGCCCGCGTCCGCTCCTCCGTTTTCCGCCCAGTGAGAACAAGCGGTGCTGTAATACCCCGCGGTCGCGGTCACCGCGGCTACTCCCGCGCAGCTCGCGATCGGGGTCGGGGTGGGCGCCATCACAATCGGATTACAAGCGCCAGTTTTTAAAAGTGTTTGCATGTCATAAGGCGTGCCATCTTTTCCGGCGGGAACCGGATTGGCTCCAAAGCTGTAATCCGTGCGGCATTGATTGAGCGATAAAAGTTGTTCGTAGGGGGAAAGCATTTGCGTGTAAATGGCCGGCGCGGTTCCCGAAACACTAAATCCCGGCGAGTAACCGTAACCCGCGTATCCGTTGAAAGAAGGAGTTTTAAATCGAAAACCATAAACATTTTGAATAACAGGACTGTTGTTGCAAAGGTTGGCGACTAGGCTGACATAGCTACCGCTGGTGCAAGGGCAGCCAGTAAAAGTAACGGAAACACCGCCGGTCGTAGAAGCAAAGAGAGGTTGGGCGACTAAAAAAAACCATAGGGCTATAACTGCCATGGCTTTCCGTTTAAAACCTGCAATCGTTTTCAGACGATTCTTCAAAAACTCTCTCAATTCTTGATTAAAAAGCGCTTTCATTTGGTGTGGAGGGGCATCGATTAACGAAATTTTACCCCTCAATGTCAGAAATGTAAAGGGACCTACAATCGTTTGACATAAGGCAAATAACCAATAAAAGACGCCCTTTTGCAACAGTCCGTGGTTTTAAAAGCAAAACGGAAATCAATATCCGGAAAATCGTTTTCAGTTAGCGATAAGTGCAAAATTCAAAACAAAGCTATTATCACCGGCTTCCTACTTCGCCTTACGAGAACGCTTTTCAACCCGCACGATGTATTGGTCTCTCAAGAAGCGCCACAAGAGCAATCCCAAAAAGGCCGCGATTAAAATCGCCAGGATCAAAATCAAATACAAAACCGCGTCGCCAATCCAAACACGAACCAGCCCCCATCGCTCGCCAAAGTAATAGCCGCCAAAAAGATAAAGACAAACATAAGCCGCGGATCCCAACAAATTATAAAAAAGAAACGGACGTAAGGGAGTCTTCCCCATTCCCGCCAAGAGGCCCGTAACCGGATGAAGCAGCGCGATGAAGCGGGCGAAAAAAACCGCTTTGGCCCCGTGCTTTTCAAAAAACTTTTCAATCCGGTTGATTTTCTCGGGCGTCATTTTGATCCAGCTGATCTTGGTTAAAAGCGGGTGGCCAAAACGCATCCCGATCCAATAACCTCCGTTAGCGCCCATAAAACACCCGAGGGTTCCGCTGCACCAGGCGATCCAAATGGAAAGATTGCCTTTAGCGGAAAAAAAGCCGGCCGCCAGCAGAATCGTGTCACCTGGAACCGGTACGCCCAAGTTGTTTAAAAAAACAACCAGACCGATCACCCAGTAGCCATACTCCGCCAATAACGACTGCATCCAATGAATCAAAGGAGCCCTCTTTTTTTATTTAAAACCAAAAACGAAACCGGTAAAAAACCCAACCCAAAAACCGAAGCCACCAGGAACGTTGAGTCACATCCGCTAAAAATATTTCTTTCGACTCAGCCATATCTCTCACACATTGTTCTTCCAAAGCCTTCTTCGTTTTTCGATCTTGCGGAACCACATTAATTTCCAGATCTTTCCGCAGACTCCGATAATCTAAATTGCTGGATCCCACCAGCATCCCCGAATCCACAATAAGTGTTTTTGCGTGAAGCACACTCTTCTGATATTCATAAAGACGGCAGCCTGCCCGTAATAAAACGGAATAAAAAACCATCGACACCCAACGGACCACCGGCACATCAGACAACCCCGGAATGATAATTCTCACATCACATCCGCGCCGGCCCGCATTGGCCAGAGCCATCAGCAAAGCCCGGTTCGGTACAAAATAAGGCGTGGTCACCCAAATGCGCTTTTGGGCCTCGCGAAACCACTTCAATAATTCTTTTCGGTATGCGACACGAAGACGCCGCGTAAATGTCAGCCGAACCGGACTAAGCGCCGCATCATGCACCGCCCAGAGTTTGAGCATTTTACGGTATTTCGATTGGTATAACCGGGGCCATGGATCATTCCAGGCAATCTCAAAAGCCTCTAAAAAGACCAGTGTTTTAACACCCGACAACTTGATTCCAGTATCGCGCCAGGTTCTGTCTTTTCGATAAGCGCGAACGTGCCAATCGGAAATATTAAAACTCCCCATCCAAATCCGAACCCCATCCACCATATAAAGTTTTCGATGGTTTCTATGCTTCCCGCGATTAAAAAGTAAATGAACTCGGCGAATTCCGCTGAGCCAATGGCCCTTTAAAAAAGGAGGCATTGAATTCGACAGAAAAACCGGCCAGGATCGGTAAACCTTATAAGAGACCCCCGCCCTTTTCAGCTTCGGCCCATAGTGATCAGAAAAATCCTGCGAGCCAACTCCATCAGCCAACACGCGTACCTTAACACCCCGGCGGACCGCCCTGACGAGGGCCTTGACCATTCGATCCGCTAGTTTTCCCGGTTCAAAAATGTAGGTTTCAATATCAACATGATGTTTGGCCCCTTCAATCGCTTTTAAAAGGTCATCAAAATAGCTGCCGCCATCAAAATAAACTTTTTCTGTTTTCCAAGACGGGATCACCGAAATATTATTTCGTTTCCCAAATAACGGAATTGGATTTAAAGCTTCTTTGACACGGTTCATCGCTCTACCTTTCACCTTATTTGGCTAGTTTAACGCCCCACGGCTAACAAAACAAAAAAAGCCAAACGAAAATGAATCATTTCGTTTGGCTTCAAAGCACTTTAAAGTTTAATGAGCCTTATTGGAAACTTGGCGGATTCGCCGGCGGAGCGGGCTCGCGCAAGACAACAGTCGAACCTTCCGAGGGATAACCAGCGGCAAACCAATCTTGCATACCACCCGAATAGTTCTGCGCCTTCAAGCCTCCCGCGATTAAAGCTGCGGACGCTTCATAGCTATCTAATAGTCCAAAATGATGGCCATAAGTGACAAAGTCTTTATCTTTTCCGTGAGTTTTCAACACTTCCACGGTAAAAGCTTGATGATCTTCGGTCAAAGGAATGTTCTCAGAACCTTTAATATGTAATTTTTGAAAAGCGGACTTCGGCAAAACATTAATTACAACCACACGTTCATCTCTCATTTTCGCCAACAACTCTTCTTTTTTTAGCACAATTTCTCGTTTCTTTTTAAGTGAGTGATCAGACTTACACTCTAGGGGGATTGGCGCCTAATAGCTTGCGTGATTCAAAAATACATTGATGACAGGCCCTCGTTTTTAGACTTTTCAAGCGGAATAAAGATGGTTTTTTAAGAACTCTTCTGATACTCGGCTTTAATTCCACTTCACCTGCATTAAAGCCCGGCCTTTTAAAGACACCCTCAATTCGATTCCCTCATCATCCGCGAAACCGTCTATCACCTTAAAGCTATCCACTTGGGTGATCAGTGTGGCGAAGGGGCCCACCGGTCTGTTTAACACCACATTAAGTCGGTCTTTAATCTGATCCACTTTAGGACCCACGGGCACCCGGGCCGCCTTACGAAGCTCATTTTTAATATCAGAGTTGAATATCCAGTCAGCCATCTGTACTAACAAATCACTCGATTTAATTTCAAAATTTAAATCCGGTAAATCAAACATCTGTTTACCCGGCCGGTAACGCGGCGTGCCCCTCAAGTAAATCGTCAGTTTCGCGGGCTTGTCTCCCAGATTAATGATAGGCGGACTATATTCCACATTGACCCTGACGACGACCTGACCGTCCGCGCCCGAAAGGTGAATATCTTTAATTTTTAATTTCCGTTCACCTGACCCCGGAACTAGTCTGTCCAGAATTTTCAAACGGGGGTCATGTAGATAATTATTTACTTCCTCATAACTCATTTTCACGTTACTCACCGCCTCAAAAACGGGAGGGCCTGATTTAAAAAGAGAAAGCGGAGGTATAATTTTTTTAAACGTCGTTGGTTTTTTTCCAAAAACCACTTCTGGATTGGCTGTCATTTCCAAAACCGTATGGGCCGTTAGTAATTTTTTAGGTTCTAAGCGCATAATCCCCATGCTAAGCGTCTCCGGCCTAATGAGGAGCCAAATACCTTTATCCAGAAAAATAGGCTCCTGCATCGTGGCCCAAAGGTCCGTCAACCGGGGTTTAATATCCAGGCCCGACATGGTGTACATATTCGGCATTAACTGCCGGACACCCCCTTTTAAGAAGGTCGAGACATGCCGAAAAATATCCCCGCCCGTAGGAAAAACAATTTCAATTGGCAGACGAACCACACTGGGTTCGGATGGAGGAAAACTGCGTATCGGCGCCGCCGCATGATGGGAGAAGGTGCCGCATCCGCTGAGGATGACCGTTAAAGAAATCGATAAAAAGACGCGTTTTAGTTGGATGATATTCATGTTCCTATTTTAGACGATCTTGAACGTTAAACCATGTCCCCGCCCTCTTTATTTAAGCCCGGAGCGCCCCTTGTTTCTGCCTTTCCAACACTCCTACAATGTCTCCATCAATCACAATTAAAGGATCACCATGTCTTCCAAACCCTTAACTCTGGGCCAACTGAAAGCTTCCCAATATCCCGACTTTACCGTGAAGGAAGAGCTCGAGCGCAACCTAATTAAAAGAATCCGTTCCGGCGAGCCTCTTTTCTCCCAAATTCACGGCTTTGAAGAAACCGTTCTTCCTCAACTGATCAACGCCATCCTCTCTCACCACGACATTGTGCTTTTAGGAGAAAAAGGCCAGGCGAAGAGCCGCATCATGCGTTCTCTTATTCAATTTTTAGATGAAGAGATTCCCGTGGTAAAAGGCTGTGAGATTCACGACCACCCTTATCACCCTATCTGCTCCGCCTGCCGTAAAAAACTAGCGGCTCAGGGTGACCAGTTGGAAATTGAATGGATCGGCCGCGAAAGCCGTTACGGTGAACGCTTGTCGCCCGGCACCAAGATCGCCGACCTGATTGGTGACCTGGACCCCGCTAAAGTAGCCGCCGGTAATCCTCTGGCCAGCGAAGAAGCCATTCACTTTGGCCTCATCCCCCGCATGAACCGCGGCATCTTCGCCGTGAACGAACTTCCCGATTTGGAATATCTGGTGCAAGTAGCGCTCTTTAACATTTTGGAAGAACGCGACATTCAGGTTCGCGGCTACCCCATCCGGTTTGATTTGGATTTAACCCTGCTCTTCACCGCCAACCCCGAGGAATACACCCGCGCTGGAAAAATTATTACCCAGTTGAAAGACCGCATCGGCGCGGAAATCCGCACCCACTATCCCCTCACCCGGGAACTGGGCATCAAGATCATTCAGCAGGAAGCCCGTGTGCCGAAAAATGACGATGTCAAATTAACCGTTCCGGATTTTATGACGGAGATTATTGAACAAATCACCATTGAGGCCCGCAAGAGCCCTTATGTGAATCAAAAGTCCGGCGTCTCGGCCCGCCTCTCCATCGCCAACTACGAAACCATGATCGCCAATGCCCGTCGGCGCGCTTACATCCTGGGTGAAACCGAAGCGGTGCCCCGTATGTCCGATCTCAATTATCTCTATACTTCTTCCTCGGGAAAAATTGACCTCGACCCTTTCCGTGAAGAGACCGTGAACGAGTTTCAGGTCTTCAGCAAAATCATGGAAAAGGCCATCGGACAGGTCTTTAAGGAACACATGGAGAAAGGCCAGTTGGAAGCCATAAACGTTGATCTTACGGGTGACAAACACATCCGCGTTTCCGAATTAACGCCCTCACCTGAATACAAAGCGGTCATTTCCCAATTGCCTCAAATTTGGGAACCCGTTCATCATCTCAACGGCAAAAACTCGGAAGCTTACCAGGCTTCCTGCGTGGAATTTGTGCTCGAAGGTTTGCACCTGACAGGCAAATTATCCCGCAATAAAGTGGGCGAGATGATGGATTACCAGGCTCCTGCCCAAAAGAAAAAGAAGGAATAGAACCGTGATAACCCACGACTATTCCGAATGGCACGAGCCGGAAAAGCCTCCCTTTACGGTGGAGGAACTCATCAACGCGGTCAAAGAATTGATGATGCAGTATCACGTATCCTTCGATGAAGCCCTCAAGCATCTTCAGGAACGGGGTCTTCCTTATAACGAGTTCCTTAAAGTCGGCGGGCTGGATGAGCTGATTCAAGGTTATCTGGATCAAATCGACAAACAAAAGCAGGAGATTCTGGAGAAACACCGGATTGATGACCTATTAACCAAACTGGAAGAGGACATCCGCCGTAAGTCGCTGGAGCTGGAACAAATTGTCGCCAAGCTCAAAGACAAAAACCTTTCCCAGCAATTAGAAGAGGGCCTCAAACAACGCCATCCCGCCCAGCTTTACGCCGTGGATTGGCAGTTATCCCGTTCGAAAGACAAAAGCACCTCTCAAGCGCGCCAGCAATTACAGGAGTTGGTTCAGCTCATTCAGCAAATGAAATCCCTGACCGAATTAAATAAAGACCACCCTTTCACTGGTCAAAAAAGTGTTAATCCTACCGAGGCTCAACGGCTCAAAGAAAAACTCGATATGCTGGATGATCTTCAACAAAAATTGGTCGACGCCATTGAGTACGGTGATCTTTTTAATATGGATGTGGAGCAGTTAAAAGAATTGCTCGGCGAGGAAGCGGCCCAGGCCTTTGAGGCCAAACGGGACGAAGTGCGCAAACAGTTTGCCGAGGCCCTGCAGGCCACCGGCGATGTGGACTACAACGAAGAAACCGACATTTACAAAATCACCCCCGGCGCGGCCCGCAAGATCGGCGAAAAAGCTCTCAAGGAAGTTTTCTCCCGGCTATTTACGGACGGCATTGGCCGCCATCACGCCACCTTTACAGGCGACGGCAATGTGGAGATGACCACCACACAGCCCTATGAGTTCGGAGACTCGCTGACTTCACTGGATCTCCCCTCCAGCCTGCTCAATTCGGCTATTCGGCAAATCGACTCACCCGACAGTGTGAAGGGCAAAATCCGCATCGACAGCCGGGATTTCGTGGTGCACCAAACCAAAGGGGCGGCCTCCAGCGCCATCGTGATGCTCATCGACCAAAGCGGTTCCATGTCCCGGGAAGGCCGTTTCTTTAACGCCAAAAAGCTGGCGCTGGCCCTCGACGCGCTCATCCGTACTGAATATCCCGAGGACAAACTCTACTTCATTTGTTTTTCCACCTTCGCCAAGCAAATTCCTATCGGCGCCATACCCGAGCTGGCGCCCAAGCCTGTCACCATCATGGGCGGTGCGGTCAATATGCGTATCGATTACTCCAAAGAAGTCAGCCAGCGCAGTAAAGACCTCATCCCGGAGCATTTCACCAATTTGCAAAAAGGATTGGAACTGGCCCGGGTACTGCTGGCCAATACAGATACTAAAAACAAAAGCATACTTTTAATTACGGACGGCGCGCCCACGGCTTTTTACGAAGATTCTTTCCTATACCTAACCTATCCACCCAACGAACGCACTTATGACCGGACTCTGCGGGAAGTAAAGGCCGTGACCGACGAAAACATCACCATCAATACCTTCGTCATGGGAAATGATTTTGAGATGAACTATTTCGGAGAAGGCGAGTTTTTGGAGAAGATGCACCGGGTCAACAAGGGAAGGCTCATCTATCCCGCCCCCGACAAGCTCACCCAGTATGTGTTAAAAGATTATTTAGACCGCAAGAACAAGATTATTCAGATTTAACGCCGGATTTTAAAAGCGCGTTCAAATTCACCTGTTTGGCTTCCAGTGCATCCAAATCCCTTTTTGCTTCCTCGTTGCCTTTGTCAGCGGCCATTTTGTACCACTTGTGGGCCTCGCCCAAATCCTTGGTCACGCCAATTCCGTTTTCATATAAATAACCCATGTTAATTTCGGCCGAATCATTGCCCAGAGCGACCGCCTTTTGATACCAGGCAATCGCCTCCCGGGTATCCGTCGCCACCCCTAAACCGTTTTGATAGCACCAGCCCACGTTAGTTTCCGCGGAAGAACTTCCCTGCGCCGCCGCCTTTTTGTACCAGTCCAAAGCCGCGCTATTGTCAGTTTTGACTCCCAATCCATTTTGGTAAAACCAGCCCATAAAATTCTCGGCCGTGGCGTCGCCCTTGAGGGCGGCTTGCCGGTAATAATTCACGGCGCTGGTATAGTTTTTTACATTCATGGCATCAGTGCCTTTTTTGTTCAGCGCGTCCACGCTCATAGCCGCCAGGGCCGCCGCGTTTTCAGTGGGTTTGTAGTAAATCGAGAAATAAACCACCAGGGCTCCGAAAACAATGAGAACTCCGGCCACCTGGAGTTTAGAGAATCGGGGCCGGGACACGGAGGGTCTGGGCGCGGCTAAAGAAGCGCGGCACATACCGCAAAACTTGGCCCCATCCTGATTTTCAGCTCCACACTGAGTACATTTTTTCAAAACACCCTCCTGGTGATAACGCCCCTTGGGGCCGGCTAAGAGTTTGAAACCCCATCAATCTTATATGCTAAAATCACTTCCATGAAAGAAAAGGTTTCACCTTCCATTTTAAAACACTCCCTTTCCTTTAATCCTTGGGTCTTTTTTATTATTTTTCTCGCCAGCAACACGCTCCTGTCTTTTTATCCCTTTCCCCTTCAGACTCAATTTTTTATCGTTTTTTTCGGTTTGATTCTGCCTTTCATCGCCGGTTATCAAATAGTCACTGAAAGAAAAAACCAAAACGCCTCACCACCCGTCGCGGATAGCGGGCCTGTCCCTTTTTGGCTGTGGTTCATTTTTATCGCTTTTGTTCTGTTCACCCGCTTTTACCACCTCACCAGTCTGCCCAGCTGGCTTTATATTGATGAGGGGTACGAAAGCGCGCTAGGCATGGGACTTTTGAGTCATTGGGACTGGCGGCTTCTCTGGAGTCCTGTGCCCCACGAGCCCCTTTTAGATTGGCTTTTGGGTTTCTATTTCAAAATCTGTCCGCCCTCTCTTTTTTCTTTCCGGCTTTTTTCCACACTCATCTCATTGGCGACTATCACAGCGGGCTATTGGGCTTCCCGCGCCGTCTTCTCCCGCCGGGTTTCTTTTCTTTTTGCGGTCATTTTAGCCTTTTGCTATTGGTCCTTTACCCTGTCCCGGCTGGGCATTGTGGTAATTCTCATTCCCTTGATTCAATGTTTCGGTTTGGGCTGTCTGGGGCGCCTGCTTCGGGCCCAATCCCACTCCGTCCGCTGGTGGGCCTGGGCAGGTTTAACTGCCGCCAACATCCTGGGGTTTTATTCCTGGACTAACTGGGCCGGCCTCGGTTTGGCCATCTCGTTTATCTTGCTTATCTATTATTTTAAAAATCCAAAACTCTCCAAAGCGCCGCTTTGGTCATTTTACGGCGTATCCGCGATCGGTGTATTTCCGCTGGTGCTGGCCCGCTTAGCGCCAGGTGCGCTGTCTCACATTGGCCAAATTTATCATTTCAATCCGCTGAAGGCTTTTATCTATAACATCGTTGGTATTTTCTGGGATGGTTCCGCTACTTTTAACTTCGGCTCTCTTTGGGGCGGCTTCTTAAACCCCATCATTGACTCGCTGGCGCTCCTCGGCGCGCTTTTCTTTTTTCAGCGAAAGATAACCTTGTGGCAGTGGCTGGTTCCGGCCGTTGTGTTCATCTCGCTCTTACCCGCCTTATCCGCCTCCAGCGACGTTGAGCTTTACCGCACGCTTCCGGTGCTGGTCTTTCTAACGTTGGCCGCGGCGGCCGGCTTAAATGGGCTACTCAAACTTTATCCAGGCAGACTTAATACCGCTTTTGTGTTTTCTCTTTTATTCGCTTCGATCGGATTGGATATTTACAATTACACGGCCTTTTACAGCAACAACCGCTACATTCCGGAAGAATTACAGTGGCGGTCTAACGCCTATGCCCAGGCCTATCAGACTCTTAATCAATTACAGCGGCAGTCCGGCCCGCTTTATGTTTTCTCGCAATTCACCACCGAATATGACAATCGAACTATTGATGTCGCGCTTTACCCTTTTAACGTTCTCCAAAACCCAGTTCTGAACGATGCCCATCCCCAATGGACCGCCGTGATGACCAACGTGAATTACATTCCCTTTTTAGTGAAAGCCTACCCACACGCGCAAGTAACCCTGTTGAAAAAGGCGGGCGACCCCTCAAAATCTTCCAACTTCATCGCGCTGGTCATTTTGCCGACAAACGACATATCCGCCGCCACTTTGTCTCAATGGAAAGAAGCCGACGCCATATTCCGCAAAATCAATTTGTACCTTTTAAACAAGAACCCCATTACACCCTGGGACGATATCGCCAACAGCTTCCCCCCACTGTCCCAAAACACCAAAGCCGATCCGCTGGCCCGTGCCATCTACTGGGAAAAGGTCGGATTATTTCATTTCCAGGGAAAGAACTTCAAAGAAGCCGCGGAAGATTACCGCCGGGCTATTCAACAGGGTTATCCCGCCGCGCACCTTCAGTACAATTTAAGCGTCGCGCTTAAATCCATTGAAAACAAAAAATAAGGCCCACCTTCACCCGGGCTATTTTTCGCCTTGTTCCTTTAAAAGCCTCAGAGCCTCATCCAGTTCTTTGCGACGCGACTTATCCGCCTCCGGATATTTCATCTGGAGTTTTTCCAATGTGTCCAAAATGATCTTCGAGATAATTAACCGGGTATCCGCCTTGTTATCCGCGGGAACAATGTACCAGGGGGCTTCTTTCGTGCTGGTGGCGTTCAGACAAGACTCGTAAGCCTTTCGGTAGTCCTTCCAGTATTCCCGCTCCTTAATATCGTCCAGGCTGAACTTCCAATTCTTCTCCGTTTTTTCCAGGCGGGATATAAACCGTTGGCGCTGTTCCTCTTTGGACAAGTGCAGAAAAAACTTAATAATGCGGGTTCCGTTGCGGTATAGGTGATTTTCCAGTCCCAGAATCGACTTGTACCGATTCTCCCAAATATTTTTCCCATCCAGAAGTTCCTCGGGTAATTGCTCTGCCTTTAGAATTTCTGGGTGAACCCTGGCAATCAGCACTTCCTCATAATAAGAGCGGTTAAAGATTCCTATTTTCCCCCGCTCGGGCAAATCTCTCGTGGTACGCCATAGAAAATCATGCTGAAGTTCCTGCGCGCTGGGATGCTTATAACTAAATACCTGACAGCCCTGTGGATTGATGCCGGACATCACGTGTTTGATAGCGCCATCTTTACCCGCGGCGTCCATCGCCTGAAAGATCAGCAAAATCGAATAGTGGTTATCCGCGTAGAGCAGGCTTTGAATGGCGCTGAGTTCCTCGACGTTTTTGGCCAGGGCTATTTGATACTCTTCGCGGGAACCGCACAGAGCTTTAATTTTGGTCGGCCACTCCTTTAGATCGACTGCCTTATCTTCTTTAACGCGATAGTCTTTCGGATCGATTTTCATGGCGCCCTTCCCGCTGAGATGATGGCAATTCAACACACGACACTTTAGTTACATCTGTTATTAAAAGACACCGCAGATCTCACATAAAGACATCCAGACTTAACTTCGCCAATCCCCCGAATCAGGCTTAGCGATAGTTGTCAAAATGCTCTTCACGGGAAACAACCCGGACTTGGTTGATCACCTGTCTCACACCGCCGATCATTTTAACCGCGGTGTCCATTTGCCGCTTTTCCTCAAAATCTTCGGCAATGCCAGACACAGTCACCACTCCGCCCCTTACTTTGACATGCAGGTGTTCCCCCATGCCCCGAAGGCTCGCGTGAACATGAGCCTCCATTTCAACGTCTCTTGGATCCGAATAAGGTTCAAAGACCATTTTCGACCTCCTTGTTAGATGGCGGTTGATGCTGCCATCTCAAAGACTGCCTCTTACCCTAATGGTAAAGATAAAGACATTTGAAACAAGGCCCCGCTCCAACTTACCCGTTGAATCATGGTGCGCCTTACCCGCAAATTGATCTCTACAATTATTTTCGCCCCAGAAAATACCAGACTTGGACAATCGCACTTTTTTCGTCAATTCCCTGATAATCCAACGTTAAATCGTACCCGCAGGTTCTTGACAGCCTCTATTAAGTGGTAGGCTTTAATTAGGGCGCTTTTGAGGTGTTTTTAAATGCCTCAAAAATGCCAGTTGGAGCTTGGGTCAAGGAGGCTCAGATGATTCGTTTGAAAGCAAAAGGTTTTACATTGATTGAACTGATGATCGTTGTCGCGATTATCGGTATTTTGGCGGCCATCGCTATTCCGCGTTTCGCTCAGATGTTGGAGAAATCCAAAGAGGGCGCGACTAAGGGTAATATTGGCGCGATGAAGTCCGCTGCGGAAATTTACTACGGGAACTGGCAGGGTATTTGGCCGACGACTTTGTGGTCTTCGTCCAGCTACACTTTTAGCCAGAACCTGGATAACGTTCCTCTGGTCAAGGTGACGGGCGCTTTTGTACCCAATTCACCGAACCCCTCGGGAAACAATGTTCTTTACACTGTGTATAACGGCACGCCAAGCTCCGCCGGTAACGGATGGGCGTACGATAGCACAGGGGGTTATGTGTTCGTGAACAGCACGACGCACGATTCCGCCAACATGGCGTACTCTTTCTACGGATTCCAATAAACAAGACTTTTGCGCAACAAAAAGGCCCGGCTCATTTTCTAAGCCGGGCCTTTTTTTATTTTTAACAGACGTTAATTTCGTTCCCGCTACCAGGACAGCTGTTTCTTGAAATGTTCGGCGATGTATTGGGGCGTCACTGTTTTAAAAAACGGATGAAGATGGCGCGGCGCCATAAAGTTAATTTGTCCCGCCGCGCTGGACCAAACCGGGATAACATTCCCTTTGTATCCCGCCGCGACAGCTCTCTTTTGGAACTCCATCAATATCTCGCTTTGGGCCTCGAATTTTTTGTCGCCAAAAGCATGGTCCAAAATAATCAAAATCAGGTCATCACCCTCGACGTTTACGGTCGCTATATTAAATGTCGGCATACAGTCCCCTTGGTCCCGAAACTAGATTCGCATCACTTTAACTCAGACATTAAGGGAAAAGGTCAAAAAAAAGCCCTGCCCGCGCTTCCGTGGACAAGGCTAAACGAAGCCATTCATCTCAACTTTTACTCAGAATCCGGCGTCACGCTCCCCATCGGCGTTAAAGTCGCGGTGGGCTCCATTTGACCAACGGGTACACCGGGAGGCGTCAGCTCATTAGGCAGATTTTTAGAGGTAGGCATTTCCGCTCTTTCCCGCACTTCAGAGGACGCATCCCAGCTGCTGTCATCCTTTGCGTTTTGCGCCGAAGCCAACCCCGCTCCCAGAGCAAGCAAAACTGCCAGAGCGCTGAACAACATCATCTGTTTTTTTCTATTGTCGACTTTCATAATGCCTCCACATCTTTTTTAACTAATACGTCTCCGGCTTTTTTCAGCAACTCAGTTTCCTCTTTAACCCGGTCTCCCGAAATTTCCACCGCGATCGCGGCAGATTCTTCAGAAGAAACGCCTTCGGTGCGGCGTTCGTATTCCTTCTCTCCGCGGTCGTCCTTTTCACGCAAGATCCCATCAGCCACCTGCTCCTGAACCCCTGGCAATTGCACCCGCAACTCCTCAATCAGCATCATCATGGCCGCGGCGAAAGGGAGCGCCAACAAAGCACCCACGACGCCCATTAAAGTGCCTCCGACCAAAAGCGATATCAAAACCACTGTTGACGGCAAACGAAGGGCATGTCCATAAACTCTCGGTACCAGCACCCTGCTTTCAAACTCCATGTACAGGAGCATGCAAGCCAGAACCACTATGGTAATCACAGGACCATGAGGCGCCGCCGAAAGAACCGCCGCGGCAATGGGAAGGAAAATACCGATATAGGGCAGGACATCGGCGATGCCTCCAAATACCGCCAGGGCCAGGGCGTTCTCCACGCCGCAGGCCACCAAAAGAACCAAAATAAAAACGCCTATGGACACACTGGTAATCACTTGACCCCGAATATAGGCGCCCACGATAGTTTCCAAATTCATCATCACTCGCGAAAGCCGAATGTGGTGTGTTCTGGGAATAACGGAAAAGAGTCCGCCCCTCAGCCGGTCGCGGTCGATCATGATATAGAGAGCCAGCGAAATCGCGCCTAAAGTGTAGGTAATAAATTCCAAAGCCTGCAGGGAAAACGCCGTCGCGTTAGTCACTGTCACCGAACCGCTGTATTTAAAATTACGGAGCCATTTGGCCAAAGCCTCGCTAAAAGGAAAACCCGAAAGCTTATCCGCCAGTTCGGAACGCAAAAGCGGTTCCTGATCCAAAATCGAGGAAGCCTGCGCCAAAAGTGCCGGCACTGTAAAAATGGCCGTTACCACCGTCACAATCACCAACGACACAAACACCAGCGCTATGGCCGCGCCTCGGCTCACCTTCTTTTTTTCCAGCCAACCAACCGCGGGATTCAGGGTTTCCACAATAAAAAAGGCCGCGATTAAGACTAAAAAGACCGGCAAAAGCTTAAACAGCAGCCACAAGCCCGCGATAATCAGCACAATGCTAATCATGGTGGAGGGCGCTAATTCAAAACGATGAATTCGAGTCAGGTTTTTCTTTTGGCTTTCCAATTCTAACTTTGAAGCGGGAATCATATTTCAGGCCTTCATTGCGGTATTTTTCAAAAAAATAGGGCGGATGTCTTGGGACATCCGCCCCCCAGCCGTATCGCCAAAACTACTTGGCTTCGGATTCCTGCTTCTTATCGTCAATCTTCTCGTTGGTTTTGTTCAACTTTTGTCCATTCGAGTCCAGCTTACTCACATCCGAATCACGTTTGTCGCGGTCAGTCTTTAAGCTGCTCAGGCTGGCTTTGCGTTCCGCGCGGTCTCGCTTGAGTTTCATCGCGTCTTTATTCATCGCGTGATGGTCGTGTTTAATATCGGCCAGCTTCGCCTTGATCGCGCTTTGGTCGCCCTTAGCCTTGGCATCCTTCAATTCTTCGCGGTCTTTCAGCAAATTTTCGTAATGACTGTTCATGCGTCTTTTGTCATTCTTGATCTTGTCATTGCCGGCATTGACGGAGGCGCTATCCTCGCCGATGTTGTTATCAGCCTTGCTGACGCCCTTTTGGTCGTTGCTAACTTTGTCATTCAAATCACGTTTATCATTTTGCAGCGAAGCCTCATCCGCCAAAGCCAAACCCATGGCGGATAAAAAAACCAATCCCATCACCATCATTAATCGATTTTTCATTTCACTTATCCTTTTCGTTTTATAAAACCCAAAACTAAGACTTATTAGAAATACTCCACCGGCAGGGGTTTACGCGGATTCGCGTGCGGCACAAACTTCGGCGTGTCGCTGGCTAACTGCCTGGCATGCTTAATTTGATCTGGGGTTTGACCCTTTTGAATCAAGAGAACCTGTCCAATTTCAATCTCATCCGGGTCTTGAATCTGATCGCGATCCGTCTTGAAGATCAAAGGCCACTCAAAGGAATCCGAATAGATTCCCGATTGTTGCGAGATCGCCCAGAGGGTGTCTCCCTTTTTTACCACGTATTTCAATGTTTCCGCCGGCATCGGGGTCGGAGCCACCACTACTTGGTTGTCTTCCGGCGACTTCGGCACATCAGTCGTATCAACTTTCTTGGTCGCACAACCGCAGGCCAGTAAACCCATCAAACTCAACCCCACCGCTGCTTGTTTAAACTTTTTCATCTTTGCTTCCTTTCAAAACCTAAAAGTCAGGTTATACCCTGATCCGTTAATTGGCTGATTGACCGTGAGCTTCCGCAAACCACAGGTACTTATCCGTTCCACGGGAAATCTAAATCAAGAGATCCGCCGTGCCTGCGTCCTTCATCTCGTTCACTTGTTCCATGGAGTCTTAACCCGATTCTCCACAAGCGGCTTAATCCTCATCCACCAAAACAAATTGGGACTTCGAAGCCCCGCAAGCGGGACAAGAACTAAGAACCCACTCGTTTCGAGACTTGAGCTCTCCGCATATCAAACACTTCCAAAGAATTTCAGTTTCATCCGCCGGCGCGTCATAGGTGTATTGCACCGCCACGGCCTTTAGCAAAGCCACCATTTCATCCGTCTTCTTCTCCGGCTCCGGTCTGTCTCGATATAGCCCCAATTGCTTAAAAGTCATCGAACCCGCCTATCTGAATCCTTGACTTGCGTGAGAGTCGGAGAATTTAACCACCGACTCAAACCTTCTTTGAACTTCTCCCCAATCAATTACTTTCATAAAAACTTCGATGTAAATTTTTCGTTCGATACCGTAATCCGTCCAATAAGCGTGCTCAAACACGTCATTGACCAAAAGCGGAACCGAGTAAAAAAGATAGCCCGTGTCATGTTCATTAATCCAAACGTTGAAAAGCCGCTTCCCTTCCGGGTCCCAGGCTAAAACTGTCCAACCAACACCTCTCATACTGGAAACCGCCACAAAATCTTTCTTCCAGGACTCGATAGACCCAAAGGAAGATTCAATCTGACGCGCGAGCCCCGACTCTGTATCCAATTCTTCAAAAGACTTGGTCATGTTCCCGAAGTAGGCCTCATGAAGCTTCATACCGTTAAATTCCCAGGCAAATCTTCTTTTCACTTCGTCGTATGCCTGGGTTTCTTTGTCCGCCTCATTCAAGAATTCGATCATTTTGTTGATGTGGGCTACATAGCCCTCGTAAAGCTTGAAATGGGTTTTCAGCATTTTGTCGCTGAACCCCTGCGTCCCGATGAGTCGGTCGTAATTTTTAGCGATATAAGTCATCTGAATTTCCTCTCCCGATTCACAAACCGGCCCGCGGCATGTACCCAAAATTCCCTGTCTGCCAAGTCTGTCCCAACATCAAGATGACGAGGCAGATATTCCGGGTAAGCAGCGGGCCGCATTCTAACCGCGATCAGCTAAATGAGAGACAGTCCCACCAGGAAGGTGAAAGTCCCGTTTTGAATTTGTTGTGTTTGATTGATATTGGTTAGGCCCAGTTCATAGCGGCCGCTCACCAGGATTCTCGAAAGATTGATCTGCACACCGGCCACCAGGCCCACATCCGTGCTGGTCACATTGGACGTTCCCGAGCTCGCGACATTCGCGTCAAAAGAGGGACCCAGCAAAATGCCGATCGGCCCAATGACACTGATATCCAAAAGAATGGGAATTTCCACGTAATCCAAGCGGTAGGGGTTTCCGTTATATTTTCCGCCCTTTTGTTCGTACATCAACTCCGGTTGAATCGCGAAAGTAGGTCCGATCGGCAAGCTCGCATAGGCGCCCACCACCCAGCCCAAACGGGACGCGAATACGTCATTCACGTTTTGTCCATTTAGGTTGGCTAAGTCAAAACCACCCTCAACACCTAAACGCAGCGGAAAACCGGAACTTTCGCTCGAGCTCGAGGAATTAGTCGAGCTAGTATCCTCGTCCGCTCTGGCCAACGAACCGCCCACCACCATCAAACACAAACAACCCAACGTTAAAATTAGCTTTTTCATTTCCAAATCTTTCTTTCAGCTTTAATTTGAGTCATTTTTCAGATGTAGCGAACCACAAATAGGATCAAAGCAATCACCAGCAGTACGTGAATCGCGCCGCCAGCGGTGGTGGAAGTCACCAACCCCAACAGCCACAAAACCAACAAAACCACAGCTATCGTAAGAATCATCTTCGCCCACCTTTCTTTCCGTTTTTGAGGCGCGAAAGGTTATTTCACACCTCATTCGGCCGCTTCTTATAAGTAGAAATGTCCGCCCAATTCGGGATACCAATTCAGAGTGGCGCCGCTGTTGTAAAACCAGAGAGTCGGCACAATTTGAAAGTAGATATCAATCGGCACATTCCGCTTGTTGAAGATGTAAGAAACGCCGATCGGCAGACGAGCGGCCACGGCCACTGTACTTTGAAGCGATAAATCACCGCCAAAGCCGATATAAAACGGCAATTCTCCGTTGCCATCTCTCATATGAGCGATGTCAAAGTTGTGCCAGAGATAATCCAATTGCAGGATCGCCGAACCGCCGTTGTTAAACTTCACCGCGGGCTGAAAAGCGTTCACCGAATCCACCCACAACTTGCCATCCACACCCCAAGCTCCCGGATCGCCCAATTCCAAGCCTAAACCAAAATTGCCCCCGTCATAAGTGGGGTGATAATCCTCACCAGCGCGAACAGTCATCGGCGCCAAACTGAGTCCGGCCATCACCAAAGCAACCGCTAAACCTTTTTTAAAGCTCGAAAACATAAATCCTCTTTTCGTGATCATCTGGTTAATAACAGCTATTGAGACACAACCGCCGCGACCGCCGCGGCTACCGTCGGAACCTTCGCTTCAGTTCCTTCTGTGGCAAACCCCGCATCCGCCCAATCCTTTATTCCGCCCGGGTAGTAATTGGCTTTAAAACCCTTTTCCATCAGGCCCTGCGCCGCGTTAAGACCCGCGTTGCAGGTAAATCCGGCGCAATAGGTAATAAAGAACTTTGTTCTTCCGTACTTTTTTCCAACCGCCTGAACGAAAGCACTCGTGCTGAGCCCCAACGGAAAGTTTTCTGAGCCGGCGATATGAAGCTTCGCGTAATCGTTGTCTGGCAAAACATTCAGCACCACAACGTTCGGACCCTTCATCTTTTCAACCACTTCTTCTCTGGTCATCGGCATGCTTCGCGCCTCTTTCACTTTCCCGTCTCTCACCCCACGAGTTAAAGCAAGGAACGTGCCGTATAAAAACAGAGGGGGAAGACTCTTTCGAATCCTCCCCCTGTCTCAAAAAACATTTTTAAACTTTCAAATCATCGCTTTTCAAAATTTTTACAAGAGGCCCGGCAACCAAAACGATAGGCGCTCTTCTCATTTCGATGGGGCGTCATCATGAATAGTGTCCCCGAACGACTCCCATCCTTATCCGTTGCGTCTCGCGGGTTTTACAACCCGGATGATCGACAATAGAACGACCGCTCCCAGCACCGCCACTCCCAACACACCCCAAAAACCATAAACCGCGAAACCAAAGGTATTGGCCAAGAAACCGCCCACAAAAGCCCCCAGGATGCCGATGATGATATCCGCGATAACTCCCAATCCACCGCCCGTAACCAGCACGCTGGCCAGCCAACCCGCTAAGCCGCCCACTATGAGAAACCAAATTAAATCGTGCATCTGTGTCGCGTCAGTCATAACTACCTCCTGGATTTTTTCAGCTTGCCTGTCATCACCTTCGTCCCGACATAAAGCAACTTCCGTACCGCGGTTAACCCCTCTCTTAATACCGTTATCTGGCTTCTTTTACTGGAAACAGAGCTTCGACTCTCAATTTGATATGCCCAAATTTCATTTTGATTGTTCCATTAGCCTTTCAAACTCTGTAAACAGCACGTTTAGCCTTGAAAAGCAGTGGCTTGCTTCTTGCTCTATCTAAGTTAACGATCAAAAAATAAAAGGAATTCCAAATGAAAAAAACACTCGCTTTTCTGTTCATGCTGTCCCTCGCCGTCAGTTCATCGGCGCGCGCTCAATCCTCACCTGACTACTACAACCGCTGGTTCATCCAGGTGAACGGCGACATGGGTCTGCCTACCGGTCATTTAGCCAACGCAGTTAACACAGGCTGGGGCGGCGAAGGCTCCATCGGTGTTCAGGTGGATCGAAATTTGGATGTGTCGGTGGAAAGCGGTTACGACACTTACGCCGCGAAGAACACTACTTTTAACGCTACCTGGAACATGGTTCCCTTGATTCTAAAGGCGCAGGTCTATGGCGGTAATGGCCGCACAAGGCCTTATGTCCTTTTCGGCGCGGGCGCGGCCTTCAACTCGCAAACCGCCTCTTTCGGAAACCTCACCGCCAGCAACAGCGAAGTGGATTTTTTGGGCGAAGCAGGCGTGGGCTTATCCATCGGTTTATCGGACCAGTCCAGTTTCTTTGCTCAGGTCAAAGTAGAAATGGATAACACTTCAACCAATTACGCCGCTGATATGCCGACAGTTTTAGTGCCGATTAACGCCGGATTTAAATTCGCGTTGAATTAATAAGGAACTCTAAATGAAAAAATCCTCTCCATCTCAAAAATCAGACCCACTCACCACTAAGCTGTGGCAGGGCCTGCTCGGCCTGCTGGGCGGGGTCAAGCCGTTCGTTCACCACTTGGAAGCGGGACTAGAAAAGCATCTTCGTCACTACGCTAAGGTAGTCGAAAAACGAATTCTTGCTTTTATTTTCCGGGGAACCACCCTGTTCCTCTCAGTTTCATTTATCACTTTTGGTTTTCTGTTTATTTTGATGGACTACGCCAGCCTCTCCAGGGCCGTAGCCTGTCTTTGCTGCGGATTGTTCGCCCTGGCCGCTTTTGCTATCTCAGTTCAGCTCACTAAATAAAAGGAGTCTCAAATGAAAGCCACAAAAAGCATCAAAAAGATGGGTCAATCCGCCGGAGAAACGGGGATAAAAATCAAAAACGAAATCCAAAAACATTTGAAGCATGGAAAAATTAAACTGAATTGGCTGGAAGCTCAAATGAACAGCGACAAAAACCGCGCCAAGATTGAGGAAAAAGTGAAAAACGCTAAAGAACAAATTAACCACCTCAAAGAAACCTTCGAGCACTTCGAGGAAAAAGCCGTTCATTACACCCAAAAGAACCCCAAAAAAGCCTTAGCGATCGCCACTACGGCCGGTATTTTAGCCGCCTCGCTTTGGCACACCTTTAAAACCAGCAAAAAAACACCTGTCGCCAAAGCCCGCAAAGTTAAAGCGCCGGTAAAAAGCAAAAAGGTTTTAGCTGTTGCCAAATCTAAATAACCACATTTCAAAGGGCGAAAATGAAAAACATTCTGATGGTGCTGTTACTCGCTTCACTGGGCTTGGCATCTACCGCTTACGCCGATACTGAAATATCGGCCACTAGTACGGCCACACCCACTATCGGCACCATCGTTTTTCAAATCGACGGAGAAACCAGTTTTCCCCAGGGACAGCTTGGCAACACCGCGCTTCAAGGCTGGGGCCCCGAAATATCCGGCGGCTACCGTTTCCCTCAAAACATTACCTTGTCTCTCGAAACAGGTTATGTGGGTTTGGGCTTCAAGGGAAATCAGTTCAATACCACCTGGGATATGCTGCCGATTCTCTTGAAAGGACAATACAATTTCAGCAGCGGATATATTCAGCCCTACGTTTTTCTAGGGGCAGGTCTCGCTCTGAACTTTCAATCGTCTACTTTCGCGGGTACCGCTTACACAGCCAGCGAGGTCGACTTTTTGGAAGAGGCTGGTTTAGGCATTTCCTTCTCCCTCATTGAGCAAATCTATCTTTTTATTCAAACCAAAATTGAAATCGATAACACTTCCAGTCATTACGCACCTGATCAACCCACCGTGTTAATTCCGGTCGACGTCGGTTTGGTTATGTCAGTTAATTAATTTGCGGCCGAAGGAACGCATTATGAAAGTCTTTTTAATCGCATTTACCTTATTAACTTTCGGCTGGACTTCCCTCTCGCGGGCCGGCACGCCCCCAAGCCAGAACACCAGTAATTGGGTTGATCCTAACGACAGCGATAACACGGATCCACCCGAAACAGGCTCCTGGTTTATGCAGCTGAACGGCGATTTAGATTCTCCCACGGGTAATCTGGCCAACTCAGTCAATCAAGGCTGGGGCGGCGAGGCTTCGATCGGTTATCACCTTCCGGAGAATTTTGAGGCATCCCTCGAATTAGGTTACGACTCTTACTCCGTCAAAAACTCAACTCAGAACGCCTCCTGGAACGTCATGCCCCTGGTGATCAAGATCACCTATTTAATCGGCGATGAGTTTATCCAACCCTATGCCTTTATCGCGGGAGGGCTTGCTTTCAACTCAAAATTAGCCAATTCTGAATCTTTCGGCAGCAGTAACAACGAGGCCGATCTTCTAGGCGAGGCGGGCCTGGGCTTAGCTTTCAACATGACTGAGTCTTCCAGCCTATTCCTTCAATTAAAAATGGAGTTGGATAACACCTCGTCTAACTACGCCAACGATCAACCTACGGTCTTAATACCTCTTAATGCTGGTTTTAAATTCTCACTGGACTAAAAGGAATTTCTCATGAAATCACTAGAGATAAATCAACGGGTAGGAAATCTAAAAACCGACAAAGTCGGGAGAATCGCCTCCAGTCTTTTTCGATCAGGCAGTGACTTTAACGGCTACGTCATCCTCACCGATCATTACGGCTATGAGGTTTGGACCTACGATGTACTTGTGACGTTTCCGCCCGATTTCCTGGAATCCGCTTCTTCACCAACCGTTTAAAAGGAGCCTGGAAGACTTTTTCTTGTATGATGAATTTGAGGTCACTCGGATCAAGGTTTCTAACACCTTCGCAGCTTCCGGATCATTTCAAATTCAATTCTAAGATCACGGAACCGCCGCAATGATTCAAACTCTATCAGACCTCATTTTCCGCCTTAATTCCCACATTACCGCCCTCACCACGCGGCCAATCGAAGATCCGATCCGTTCTGAACTTTTTAGCAGCGAGCGCTTTGACCAGCACGCCCGTTCCCTGGCGGTAGCCCAGACTATTACTGACGATCCCAAGTCCGGCACATTTCTCACTCCCCGTCTGCGTGAAAACGAGAAAATTCTCCAGGCCTCCTTCCGCTACCTCACCCGGGAGGTTCAAAACAACAAAACCATCAATCCCGCCGGTGAATGGCTGATCGATTCCTTTTATGTGGTTGAGGAGCAGTTAAGGGACATCAAACGTTACCTGCCCAACACCTTCTATAACGAGCTGCCCAAATTGGCCGATGGCTTTCTCAAAGGTTATCCCCGGGTTTATGGCGTGGCCTGGGCCTATGTGGCCCATACAGACAGCCGTTTTGACGCCGAATCGTTGTCAAACTTCGTCCGGTCCTATCAACAAGTCCAACCCCTCACTATAGGAGAGCTCTGGGCACTGGCTGTCACCTTGCGGATTGTCATGATCGACAATCTGCGCCGCATCGGGGGGTATCTCGTTACCTCTCAAGAGGCCCGTAAGGACGCGGATGCCTTCGCGGATGAGCTTTTGGGCTTGGTGGAGGAACCCTCCAAAAACACCCAACCCACGGCCGCGAAACTCAAAAAGAAATCAGTCCACCCCGCCTTTTTGGTCCAACTCATCCAGCGTTTACGCTATCAGGACCCCAAAGGCATTCCAGCGGTCAATTGGCTCAATGAACGCCTGGCGGAGAAAAAAACCACCGCGGATGACATCGTCACTTCCGTCCACAATCGGCAATCCGCCAATAACCAGACGGTTCGGAACATCATTACCAGTTTTAGAACCATGTCCTCCTTTGACTGGCAGACTTTTTTCGAGCTGGTCAGCCCCGTTCACAAAATTCTCTGCAGCCACCCCAATTTCATGCTGATGGATTTTATGACCCGAAACAACTACCGTTCCGCGGTAGAAGAACTGGCCAAAGGCTCTAAAAAAAACGAATTGGAAATTGCCCACCTAGTCATTGAAAAGGCCATGAGCGCCGACGCCCGTTCCGAAAGGCTTCGGGACCCCGGTTATTATCTTTTAGGCGAGGGCCGCCCTGCTTTTGAAAAATCACTCGGTTTTAAAGTCCTCGTCAAAAACCGAGTTGTCCGCTTTTATACCGACCATCCAGCCACTGTCTATATCGGCCACGTGGCCCTTCTAACCGCACTCATTCTTACCGTAGCTGAACTTCTTAATCCCGGGCTTTCCAGACCCCTGATATTCACACTGTTAATTTTAGGCGTCTTTCCCGCCAGTGATCTGGCCGTTTCCAGAGTGAACCGCTTTATCACCAAACTCATACCGCCCCGCCATTTGTCCCGCTTCGAGTTTTTAGACGGCCCTCCCGCGGGATTCCGAACCTTCGTCGTCGTCCCTACTCTGTTGGGGTCCGAAAGCGATATTCCCGACCAGGTTGAAAAACTGGAAGTACATTTCCTTTCCAATCCAGAAGGAGAAGTGCACTTCGCCCTTTTGACGGATTTTATTGATTCCAGCACAGAACTCTCTCCTGACGATTTGCAAAAACTCACACTGGCTGAACTGCTCATCGAATCAATCAATTTAAAACACGGTCCCGCGCCTGACGGCAGCCCGCGTTTTTTTATCTTTCACCGAAAAAGACTTTGGAACCCGGTGGAAGGTAAATGGATGGGATGGGAGCGAAAAAGAGGTAAACTCCACGAATTTAATCTGCTTTTGCGCGGGTCCGAACCGACAACTTATTTCACCCCCAAGGGCCAGCCCATTACGGTTCCACCGGGCGTCCGCTATGTGATTACGCTGGATTCGGATACTAAACTTCCCCCCGGCGTCGTCAGTCAATTAGTCGGTATCCTTGCTCATCCACTCCACCGCGCCCATCTGGATCCGGCATCGAATAAAGTGGTTGATGGTTATGGCATTCTTCAACCGCGCGTTACCGCCTTTTTGCCCAGCGTCAACGAAAAGTCCATTTTTCAAAAACTCTTTTCCGGCGAAGGCGGTATCGATCCCTATGCCTCAGCCGTATCCGATGTTTACCAGGATTTATTCGGTGAAGGCAGTTTTACCGGCAAAGGCATTTATGATCTGGATGCCTACGAAACCTCGTTAAAAGGCCGTATCCCTGATAACAGCCTGTTGAGCCATGATCTTTTTGAAGGTTCTTTTGCCCGCTGCGGGTACGCCAGTGATCTGGAATTTTTCGAGGAGTTCCCTTCCCACGCCGAAATTTCCACCGTCCGCAATCACCGCTGGATTCGCGGCGACTGGCAGCTGCTCCCCTGGCTTTTTGGACGGGGTAAAGCCGACCTCTCTATCCTTTCCCGCTGGAAGATGCTCGACAATTTACGCCGCAGCCTTTCACCCATCGCCGCCATCGGTATATTTCTTGTGGTTTTCGCCGTGCCCTCGGTCCGTGCTTTAGACTGGCTCACCCTCACGCTGTTCGCGCTGGCACTCCCTTCGTTGATCACCGTTGTCGAGGACCTGGCCTTTTGGCGCCAAAATCTTCACTGGCGGGACCAGTTGGATGAGATTAAGAGAGACTTTTTTTTAGGTGTAGGCCAATTCGCTGTCAATCTGGTCCTTCTGGCCAATCACGCCTGGATCCATCTGGACGCGGTCATCCGCACCCTTTGGCGCTTGTGGGTGAGTCACCGCAATCTTCTCGAATGGGTAACCGCCGCTCAGGCCAAAACCGCCGCCGCCCTGACCCACGCCAGTTTTTGGCGCCGCATGAAAGGCTCGGTGGCGATCGCGGCGATCTCACTGACCGCCGCGATTTTCTTCAACCCCCGGGCACTACCGGTTTGCCTGCCCTTTGCATTGTTATGGTTTAGCGCTCCCTGGATCGCCCGCTGGATCAGCCTGCCCGAATCCAGAGACAAAATCGAACCCCTCACCCCCGCCGACACTGAAGACTTCCGCCTTTACAGCCGCCGAATCTGGCGTTTTTTTAAAACCTTCGCCCAGTCCGAAGACAATTTTTTACCGCCTGACAATTTTCAGGAAGATCCTCAGCCCGCCGTGGCTCACCGCAGTTCGCCTACTAATTTCGGCCTTCATCTTTTATCCATCGTCACTGCCCGGGACTTTGGCTGGTGCGGTTTAGCTGACATGACCGGTTATGTAGAAAACACACTCCACAGCCTCCAAACCCTGCCCCGCTATCGCGGCCACTTTTACAATTGGTACGACACCAAAACTCTCAAACCTCTGGACCCTCAATATATTTCCTCGGTCGACAGCGGCAATTTGGCAGGCCATCTGCTCACACTGGCTCAATCCTGCCAGGATCTTGCCCACCAGCCGCTCTTTTCCACTGAGGTTTTGGCCGGTATCCAGGATTCCCTGACCCTGTTCAAAAAATCTGTCGCGGAGCTTTCCGATCACGGCCGCACCGCGGGTACGCCTCTGAGTCAGCTTCAAAAAGAAGTGAAGCATCTGGAGGAAAAATTCAATGAAATTACCGGCGCCCCCTTCGGACAGGCCAGCGCCCATCTGGAAAGTTTAAAACTTCAAGCTGAAACCACGAAAGATACGGCCCACGCCTTCGCCTCCGATCAGCGCAGCGACGAGACCAGCGAAATGACCGCCTGGGCCGACATGGTCGCCGAAGATATTGAAAGCCATACCAAAGACTTTAAACAGTTCTTTTCCTGGATTGACGCCTTCTCTGAAATCGGTCTTTTAACCGGAGACACCGATAAAGAAAAAGAACTTCAACTTTCCATTCAGAGACTTCTCTCCAGTGAGCTAACTCTGGCCGAATCCCCTGTCCGTTACGCCAAAGCTATTGACCAGCTCGAATCTTTGCGCCAGTTGCGATCATCTCAGCAGGAAAGAACCGCCAACGAAATTATTTTCGACCAACTCATTGAAGCCCTCACCTTTTCCATGAAAAACAGCCTGGATATGCTCAAGCGGCTCAAGGCCATCGCCGCTACTAGCATCGATTTGTTTAACGAAATGGATTTTGGCTTTTTGCTCAATCCCAAGAAAAAACTTTTCTCTGTAGGCTACCGGGTTCCCGAAGGCCAATTGGATGAAAGCTGTTACGACCTTTTGGCTTCCGAGGCCCGTCTCACCAGCTATGTGGCAATCATTAAAGGGGACGTCCCCGTATCCCATTGGTTCCGCCTGGGCCGGGGTTTAGTAGCCGACGACGGTGACGCCATGTTGATTTCCTGGTCCGGCTCTATGTTCGAGTACTTAATGCCATCACTCATCATGAGCACTCCCGACGGGAGTCTGCTGGATCAAACCTGCCAAAGGGTTGTCGAACGCCAGATTCAATACGGCCATCTGCGTGGCGTTCCCTGGGGCATTTCTGAATCGGGCTATAACATCCGTGATCTCAATTTAGCCTATCAATATTCCAATTTCGGTGTTCCGGGACTGGGCATCAAGCGCGGACTAGCCAAAGACCTGGTTATCGCCCCCTACGCGACCGCCCTGGCCTCGATGATTGATCCCCCCAAAGCCCTGCAGAACTTAAAACGCCTCAAAAGTCTGGGCGCTACCGGCGCTTACGGTTTTTATGAGGCGCTGGATTACACCATCACCCGCGTGAGAGAACATGAAAAATTCGAGCTGGTCCGTTCTTATATGGCTCATCATCAGGGCATGTCGCTGTTATCTTTTTCCAATGTGGTTCATGACGGCCTGCTGCGCCGCCGTTTTCATATGGACCCCCTGGTTCAAGCGGGCGAACTGCTGCTGCAGGAAAGAACTCCCCGCAACCTTGGCGCCGTGCGCGAGCAAATGAAAGAAGTCGAAGTTCACAAAGCCCACGAACCCATGCTGACGAACTTCCGAAAGATCCGCTCGCCTCACCATCCCATTCCCTCTTCGCATTTGCTTTCGAATGGGCGCTACGCCGTCATGATGACAGCCGCCGGGTCGGGTTATAGTTTGTGGAAAAACCGCGCGGTCACCCGCTGGCGGGAAGACGCCGCTAAAGATAACTACGGCAATTACCTATTCTTACGTGATATCAAAAACGGAATGGTCTGGTCCGCCGCTTATCAACCCACGCTGGTGGAACCGCTGCAATACGAAACGTTCTTTTCAGAGGATCAAGTCAAGATCTCCCGCTTGGACTATTCCATCTTCACCGATATGGCCGTCATCGTTTCAGTGGAGGACGACGCTGAACTTCGCCGCATTACCCTCACGAACAACGGTTCCGAGGTAAGAGAAATAGAAATTACGTCCTATGCCGAAGTCGTTCTGGCTCCGCCCGACACGGACATCGCCCACCCCGCTTTCTCAAATCTTTTTATTGAAACCGGTTTTTTGCCTAACCTGTCCGCCCTCACCGCTACCCGCCGTCCCCGCGCCTCCAGCGACGAAAGAGTTTTTATGGCACAGGTCATTTCTTCTGAAGGCGAAACCTTGGGCGAGGTGGAATATGAAACCGACCGGTCAAAATTTGTGGGCCGGGGCCGACACCTGCGCAAACCCATTTCGGTCATGGACGGCCGTTCGCTTTCCAATACAGTCGGTCCCGTGTTAGACCCCGTCATGAGTTTGCGGGTTAAGGTACGCCTGCAGCCCGGCGCCTCGGCCAAAGTCTGCTTTACCACCCTGGTCGCCAGTTCAGAGGCCGAAATGCTGGCCATGGCGGAAAAATACCATAACCCTTCCGCTTTCGAACGTTCTTCCAACCTGGTTTGGACCCAATCCAAAACCCGGCTCCATCATTTGGGTATCGATCTGGACGAGGCTGAAATTTTTCAAAAACTCGCCAACCGTATCATTTTTTCAGACCCCCTGATGCGCCCCACCAGCGAAGTGCTCAAAATGAACCGTATGAATGTCACGGGTCTTTGGTCCCGCGGCATTTCAGGCGACCTGCCCATTGTGCTGGCGCGTATTGACGACTTAGAGGATCAAAGTCTTATCCGCCAGCTGCTGCGGGCCCATGAATATTGGCGCATGAAACGCCTATCCGTGGATATTGTGATCCTCAATGAGAAGGCCGCCTCTTATGTACAGGATTTGCAGACCACGCTTGAGGGTTTAGCGCGCGGCAGTGAAGCCACCTCCGCCGGCAATCCCGATCTGCCTCCGGGCAAAATTTTCGTGCTGCGCAATGACCTCTTGGATAGCAGGGAAAAAGAACTGCTGCTGACCGTGGCGCGGGCCGTAGTGCACAACCGTCAGGGAACCCTGGCTGAGCAGGTCATGCGGATGCGCAAAACCGACCACCACCGTTCCATTCCGGCTAAACGCCATCACGAACTGGAAGCCTTCCGCCTTCAAAACCGCCTCGAAGAGCCTTTGTCCATACCGCCTCTGGAATTTTTCAACGGTATCGGCGGCTTTGCTCAGGACGGCAAAGAATATGTCATCGTTTTGGATAAGGGCCAAAGAACCCCCGCCCCCTGGGTAAATGTCATTGCCAACCCGGACTTTGGCTTTCTCGTGTCCGAATCGGGCGCGGGCTATACCTGGTCTCTCAATAGCCGCGAAAACCAAATCACATCCTGGTTTAACGACCCCGTGGTAGACCCTGTCAGCGAGGCTTTCTTTATCAGCGATCTGGATTCGGAACAGGTTTGGTCGCCCACCGCGTCCCCCATTCGGTTAGAAAATGCTATCTATATGGCCCGGCATGGAGCCGGTTACAGTGTTTTCGAGAACAACTCCAATCAGATTCACAGTCAGCTCACCCAATTCGTGGATAAAACCGATCCCATCAAAATTTCCAGACTGGTTTTGGAGAACAAATCGGACAAGGACCGCCGCTTGTCCGTCACCGGCTACGTGGAATGGGTTTTGGGCTTTACCCGCAGCAAAACCGCGCCCTTCATCATCACTGAGAGGGACGAGGAAACCGGCTCGATTTTCGCCACTAATCCCCTGAATATCGAGTTCGGCAGCCGGGTTTCTTTTCTGGGTATCAACGCCAACCAAACCAACTGGACCGCTGACCGTTCGGAATTTATCGGCCGAAACGGCTCACTGGAAAGACCCGCCGGCCTCCTGCGCAAAGAAAAACTCAGCGGTTCCACCGGGGCCGGGCTGGATCCCTGCGGTGCATTGCAGCTGACCATTGAGCTGGCCCCGGGCGAAAAGAAAGAAATTTCCTTTTTCCTTGGACAAACCGATAGTCAGGATAGCGCCCGCCGTTTGGTTCAAAAATACCGCCGCGGCGACTTGGAAGCGACTCTTCAAACCGTCACCCAAGCATGGGACAAACTTTTGGGTAAAACCCAGGTTCAAACCCCCGACCGTTCGATGGATATTTTGCTCAACCGCTGGCTCATGTACCAAACCCTTTCCTGCCGCTTTTGGGCTAGAACCGCTTTTTATCAGGCCGGCGGAGCTATTGGCTTCCGCGATCAATTACAAGACTCAATGGCCATCATGACCGTCGACCCCGCTTTGGCCCGTTCCCATATTTTAAAAACCGCCGCCCGGCAGTTTTTAGAAGGCGATGCCCAGCATTGGTGGCACCCGCCCACAGGACGGGGCGTGCGCACCCGTATTTCGGATGACCGGCTTTGGCTTCCCTATGTGGTTATGCATTATTTAAAAACCACGGAAGATCAAACCATTCTGGATGAACTGGTTCCCTTTATTGAAGGCGCGCCTCTGAAAGATGGTCAGGACGACTCTTATTTTGAACCAGCTGTTTCCCGCGAACCTGCCCTTACCCTTTACGAACATTGCGTCCGCGCCATCAATGTCAGCCTCAAAATGGGAATACATGGATTGCCTCTCATGGGCAGCGGCGACTGGAATGACGGCATGAACCGCGTCGGCCACGAAGGCAAAGGTGAAAGTATCTGGCTGGGCTGGTTCCTCATCGACGTATTAACCCAAATGGCTCCTCTGGCGGGCCAACGCGGCGACACCTCAGCGAAAAACGCCTGGAACGAACAAGCCGCCCGCTTAAAGACCGCTTTGGAGACTGATGGCTGGGATGGCGCTTGGTACAAACGCGCTTACTTTGATGACGGCTTTCCTCTGGGATCAAAAGAAAATACGGAGTGCCAGATCGACTCTATCGCCCAAACCTGGGCCGTTTTGTCCGGCGCGGGAGATCCCAAAAGGTCGCTTGAAGCTATGCGATCCATGTCGGATCACCTCATCCGCGCAAAAGACAAACTCATCCTGTTATTTACCCCGCCCTTCAACACCACCCCGAAAGACCCCGGCTACATTAAGGGTTACCTGCCCGGCGTCCGTGAAAACGGCGGTCAATATACCCACGCGGCCGCCTGGTGTGTTTGCGCCTACGCCAAGATGGGTATGGGCGACAAAGCGGCCGAGTTATTCTCCATGCTTAATCCCATCAATCACGCCCTTACCCGAACCAATGTGGGCCTCTATAAATCCGAACCTTATGTGATGGCCGCGGATATTTACGGCCATGCCCCTCATGTGGGCCGCGGCGGCTGGACCTGGTATACGGGCTCCGCGGGCTGGATGTATCGGTCCGGCGTGGAATTTATTCTGGGAATTGAGCAGCGCGGCAACAAACTGCACTTCAATCCCTGCATCCCCAAACAATGGTCAGGTTTCAAGGTGATTTATCAACACGGGGCCGAACCCGGCGTGATTCCCCTGGCCGAGCGGAAAGATTTAACCGCGACCATTAAAATTCATAAAATTATTAGCACGACTTATGAAATACAATTTGAAAATCCAAACCATGTTTCACAAGGAATTAAACAAATTGAGTTAGATGGCCTTTTAGTTGGTAACGAAATGTTTGAATTGAAAGACGATCACAAAAATCACGTGGTCAAAGTCACTTTAGGCGCCTGAGCGAACGGCTCTCATTTTGAGAACCCGGCCTAGCGAAGTGATAGTCGCCCTCTCAAAAATACCCTCAAAACCCAGCAATAAACGTTTAAACCAAAATCAACAGACTGGTACGCACCTTGCTCTAGGTAAGGTGTAGACTTTAATTAAACCCAGTTATCGGGAGGTTTTTGTGAAACACCGTATACCCGTTCTCACCATGGCTCTTTTCCTAATCGTGGGCGCCTTGGGATTCATATCCTGCGCCAGCCACCCCGTCAAAACTAGCGAACAACCGTCTGTCAGCGTTCTCAAATCCGAGCAAGAATCCAACCCATACCCCTCCAACACTACCTCAGGCGCATCTGCCCCTGTTGTTACCAGAAACTCTACAGCTTCTAACGCTTCACCCCTGCCCCACTATGCTTCTCAAGTCGTCGCGGCCACGACCGCCGTCAGCTCCACCGGAGAAAACATTCTGGCCCTGTTGCTCTTGCTGCTCGCGTTGCTCGTGTTATGGGCTACTGTTCGCCAGATTCGCAAAAACAAAAAGCCAGCTTCAAGGCCGGCGCTCATAGCTCCTCAACATAAAGTGATCACCCCAACGGGCAGCTCCATTCGCAACGGCGTTCTCTTCACCAGCGCTGGCCCCACTCATTTGTTACACGCCAAACACAATTATCATCCCAACATCGTCCCCGTTAATCACAAAGACGACATTATGATCGCCGCCTTCTACTACGATCAAATTCATAAAATGCATTTCGCTCCCAACACCACCATCAAAAAGGTGGCTGGTTGGGCCGCCTATCAATGTCAAATTTCAGAAGAGTATTTAGAGGAAGTCTACTTAACCATCCGCGACTATTTCGCGCCGCTGCGAGAAACTGCCCACGTCGCGCGTTTTGTGCCGCGCCATAGAAAACACTTGGAGTTAGATGTGAAGGTTTTGGCCCGGATGCGCGTATAAACCAATGTTGTTCAAATCGATCAAACCGCAATAAAAAAGCCCGATCTTTTATTAATAAAAGATCGGGCTCGCTTTTTAACCCAGCTAGACAGCCTTATTAAACGCCCACAACCCGTAAAATGATGATGCAAAGAGCAATGACCAACACCCAGGTCAAAACTTCACTCGGCCCATCACCCGCCTTTAAAGCACCCAAATCAGGCGATCCAGCTTGTAAGCTTTTCAACGTCGACTCCTCGGTAGCTTCTAAGGGCCTCGGCGCGTTCGGAAAAGAACCGCCCGCCTTAAGCGTCAAAAGAGCGCTGTTACTCGCCAGTTCGTTCAATTGCGCGCCTTCTTGCGCCGAAATCGGCACAGGGCCCGCCATGACTTTGTCTGAAAAGCCAACCAACGCGAAACAAATAGCCGCGACCAGAACTATAATTTTTTTCATCACGTCTCCTTTCACGAAATTATTTTCGAAGTACTTCACAACTTCCTGACATCTCTATTTTAATAAATTTCACGATAAATACTTAGGGGTACATCGCTTTTATTATTCTCGCTATCAATTTGATAGTTTCTCTTTTGAGAAAAAATTGGCCATGCTGTTCATTTCCGCGATGACAACTTAAAATACAATTACTTCTCGATCATTTCGTCACACGAAAGCAACCGCTATGAAATTTAAAAAAAATTCTCACACTCAATATGTCGGAGCAGTTCTTATATCACTCTCGTTACTTTCACTCAGCTGTGCCACCAGCAACGGACTGAAGACTCTCTCAGACCAGGCGGTTCTGTTGGATCTTCCCGTGGTGCGCCAAACCGCGCCCAATCTTTGCGGCGAAGTAGCGCTGGAAATGCTGACCCGTTATTACAACGTTCTCTTAACTCCCGAACAGGAAGACCGGTTGACAAAAGAAGCGAATCAAAAAGAAGGTATTACGGGCGCGACGTTGAAGGAGGTATTGGAAGAACAGGGCTATTTCGCCGCGGTCTTTTCGGGCACTTTGACCCGTCAAGTCTCCGGGCTTTACCACCACCTGGACTTAAGACGGCCTTTGATCGTGATGATTGAGGGCGCCGGACCCGACAAGAACCATTATGTTTTAGCAGTGGGCTATGACGAAAACACCAATAACATTGTGCTGTTAGACCCGGTTCGGGGTGAGGTAGCGATGTCGGTGATTAACTTCAAGAAGGCCTGGGGTAAGGTGAACAACTTTACGCTGTTGGCCATGCCCAAGAAACTGAAGAACGAATAGCGATTAGGCCGTTCCCCACTTCACCCGAAGCCATAGTCTTTCATGAATGAAGTAGGCCACCGTCGTGTAAATGTTGCTGACGATAACGAATCCGCCCGCCACATTGGTGCTTCCGGTGAATAGTTTGATGGCAGTAAAGTCGAGAACCATGATGAAAGCCCGATAAGTAATGGCTTTCACCACCGATCTTTTCAACCGTTCCGATTCTTTCTTGGTTCGTTTGGTTTTTTTCATGAAGTCCCCTCGACCCCTGATCGGGTTATTTCACAACCGCGATAACGCCTTCTTTTTCCAACTCATCCACAAGAGCGCTGGCGTATGAGTCTACGACTGCTTCTAAAGAGACACTTCCATCCGCGTCCATCGGCACCTGACTGCCTGAGTCGGCCTTCCAAATGGGCGCGTAGTCCGTTGTATCCACCAGGGTGGTTTGCATCTTGTAATGGGCCGTATCAAAGGTATTAACGGTCTCCACGTAATCATAGTGGCGGGTAGAAGCGACTACCGTGCTATTAGGGTCGTTCAATAAATTAACCTGAGGGTCCGCCTCATCGCGCGAAATTTTTGAAACCATGGTCACCGCGCTCTGCACAACCTTGGAATCCACAATCTTGATGAAAAGAGCCGCGTCAAAGCCGTCAGCCTTCACGGTGATCTTCTTTTCATCCTTAGGAACGTTGGTTCCCTGCGGGAAAACATCATAGCTGGCAATAGCGTCAACATTCGCCGCCCGAAGTTTCTGAACTACAACATCCTCAATGGTTTGCCGAGAATCCATATCCTTCAAATTGGTATGAACGATGATCTTCTTGTAATGCACACCCGATTCAACCCGGGTGGTGATGTTTCTAAACTGCGTTGAGGCGCAGCCTTCTAAGACCGCCGCCACCAACAGTAAACTCAAAAAGATGTTTTTCATTGGAATACCTTTAAATTTGAATAGTGAACCCGCCAATTCTACTCCGCGCTTTTATTCAAAGGCAAACGAAGTACCAAAAATGCCTAAAAACCGTCTTACCAAAAGCGGTTTTATTAAAAATATCGATTTCCAAGCCTTGTCGTCCGCCACTGCAGGGTTCGAGACCCAGACCGAATGACTTAAGGAACTCTTTTAGCGGATCGCGCATAAGTAGACAGAAATACCCCACAGCAAGGTTTTACCCGCTTCATGGCTTAAAGACTTTGTTGATGATCCCAGCTTAAAGAATCATCAAAGACTAACCTGCCAAAGTCTTATTTTCGTTTTTTGAGCTTTGTGCTGCGTGAAGAGGGTGCTGAAACAGCGGAGGTACGGCTATCCCAGATAGGCCCGCGCTCGATATGGGACTCTTTTCGGTCCGGGGATTTCTCTTCATCAGGATAATATCGCGGCACCAGCCGGACACTGCCTCTTGAACTTTTTCTGATCGATCGGACGCGGAGGTTTCCAAAATCCTCTTCCGCTTTCAGGATTTCCGCTTCCGTATGCGCCTTGGCCATCTCAGGGCTTTTACGAAGAGGTTCACTAATCGGCTCGGTGAACCATTTGATAATTTTGCTAGTGAGATCAAACATAGTTTTCCTTTATCTGCATTTTTAAAACCATTTCATTCAAAAGATCGAAATTACTTCGAGGCAGGTTCCATCACGTTGGTAGCCGAAGGGGTCAAGTTGATTCCCCGCGCCGCGGGCATCATCGGCGTCGGTCCCGCAATCACACGAGATGCGTTGATGTTTTGAGGAAAATTCGGTGTCGGGCTGACCGTCGCTTCCTCAATGGTCGGCGTATATTTGAGCGTCATATCAATATTCCCGTTAGCGTTTTGGGCTTTCGAACAGCCTGTCACCACCAGCGCCGACAAGATGGCCGCAGACGCCAAACCCACCCGGCGATTTTTAAAAGTCACGAAAGTCTCCATGCTTCTCAATGCCGATTGTTATCAAAGGATGAATCAATAGGAATGACCCGAACTTGATTGACAATCTTGCGATGGCCAGCAAACTCCCGCACCGCGGTTTCAATGCTTCGCTTTTCTTGAAAATTGTCCGCAATACCGTAAATAGTCACTTTATTCTCTTGCACCTTTGCGTGTAGATGCTCTCCCATGTTTCGCAATAGATGAGTGAGAAGAACTTCCAACTCGACTTCCTTGAGTAAATGCGCCATATCAGATTCCTTTCAAACGAGTTCGGTTGCCGCCCTCGCAGTGAAGCGTTCCAGACATAAGTAAAAGCAAGAAAAGTGCCATGGAGATAAAAGAATAAGGCAGGAAATACCCAACAAATCAGGGCATAAATTAGAGCGAATTCTCACATCCCATCAAAATGAGCCTGTCATTTTTCATTTTGATATGACCTCTACCCCAACCGCCTGATCTAACTTATAAATTTTGAGTTTTTGCCAGAGTGCTACTGCCCTGACCGTGTGATCTGACGCGGCTTATCGTTTCAATCTTTCAAATCGGCCACAGGTCTCACAAAAAACCTTGAAGGTTATCACTTTTTTCTACCGGCCCAAAAGCCGCCGTTTCTTTTAATTTAAATGGAGTGAAATCAATTCCACCCTTCGAGCCAGGAGGCGTACCTATTAGATCTGACTATTTACTAACACTCAAATCAGCATTTTCCGCTGACCAGGCCGGGAACCCCGTTTCCCAGGGCTGCTATGCTAAAAGCTCTTTGGGCTCTAACAAAAAAAGGGCCAGGCATTAGCCCGACCCTTGATTCACTGCAAGTAAACGAATTGATTACGGAGTTGGGTTTGTGATCGTATTAGACTGCATGGTAACTTGACCTGTCTCCGACAAAGCGCGTCCGCTTAAAGTAGCGCCCGTGTTAAACGCAATCGTCGTGTGAGCCATAATGGTTCCCACAAAGGAAGATGTGGTGCCTAAAGCGCAGCTGCTGCCCACCTGCCAAAAGATATTAGCGGCGGTAGCGCCGTTAGCCAAAATGACATTTCCGCCCGAAGCGGTCGTCAAGGTAGTGCCGATCTGGAAAATAAAGATAGCGTTAGTATTGCCCTGTGCATCCAGAGTCAAATCACCCGTTATTCCTATTCCACCGGCGGTGTTATAGAGGCCGGGATAAAGCGTTAACCCCCCCAAATCACCTGAAATCGAAGCGGGGTTAAGTCTGCCCGCGGCGTTGTTATAGGCTGTGGTTAAATCTAACTGCGCATTATCTGCGTTGGTTCCTGTCACAAAACCACCCGTGCATAAAAACACAGGCGCTCCCGAGGCTGACGTGCTGGGCGACAAACCAATATTGCCGCAAATGGTAGTGGAACCGGTGCTCGTAATACCCGAGTAAGCCAAAACCGCGTAGTGTGCCGCCGAGTTCAAATTCACCGCCGCCTGGGCTGTCTGTGCGGTGGCCGTAATCGTGGGCGTATAGCTAGCCGTATTAGTCATGGTCTTGGTCGCTGTATTGGTAGTCGTATTGGTCGCCGTGTTCGTCGCGGTCATTGTCGGCGTAGACGTGTCGGTACTCGTCGCCGTAGACGTCGTGGTATTTGTGGCCGTTAAAGGCGTCACTGTACCCGTGTTCGTCGCCGTATTGGTGGCCGAGTTGGTAGCCGTATTAGTCGCCGTATTGGTAGTGGTGCGAGTGGCCGTATTAGTGGCCGTTGCAGGTGTAATCGTGCCTGTATTCGTCGCAGTGTTGGTCATGGTCGCCGTAAAAGTACCTGCTGGCCCAATCACAATAGGAGTCGGGGTGTTATTGGAAGAATCTCCAGGACCCGACGGGTTGGATTTACTACCGCAACCGGTGATCAAAACCGCCGGCAACAACGCTGATAAAACTAAAACGCCAATAATTTTTTTCACGTTTACTTCTCCTTTAATCTTTTTGGAACACCAGTGAATGGAATTCTGGAGACTGTTTAAAGCAAGTAACGTGCCTTGAAATTTTTAAATCAGGATTTCTAGATTTCTGTGACCCGTAAAGGAAAAATGATTCTTCGGCGCGATGCGGTTTGAGAATTCATTTAAAACCGTAAATTTCTTTATCAAAACGACATTTAAAAAAACCGTCGCCGAATCATTTTTTTAGGAGCTCCATTACCTAGCAAGTAAAAACGATTTTAAAAACCGATGTCATTTGAATCAAAATGATCCCGGTATTCCCCGTTTGATCTGGGGATTATCAACATATGAACCATTTCATACAAAAAAGCGAACACCTCCGAAAAGGCATTCGCTCTGTTGAAATAATTTCATTCTCTAAAACCGCATCGGCTCCCGCATCGCCGCAACAGAAAGTCACCTGCCGTTTAAGTGGCATCACGCCACAAAAGCCTTTATTTGCGTTTCTTAGGTTTAGATTTTCTAACAGTGTGGGCAGGAAAATTCACCGTTCGGGTATCCCATACAGGCCCGTGCCCAATATGCGAATGGCCATGGGCCAAAAAATTTTCTTCATTGGGATAATAGCGCGGCGCAAGCTTTACACTGCCTCTATCATTTTTCACGGAGGATCGTTTACGGAGACTTTCGAAATCCCCTTCCTCCTTCATCATTTGGGTCTCAGTTTTGACCCTTACCATCTCCCTGCTTTTTCTCAGAGGCTCATTGAGCGGTTCATTAAAATATTTATTAATTTTATTCATCAGTTCAATAAACATAGCGTTTCCTTGGTCATGGCGTGAACTTCCGTACGTGTCATTGAATTGTCCGTTTTCACCGCAGAGTCATCCGCCAATGCCCTACCCGTTCCCGTCAAAAACAAAAAACCTAAAATTCAAGCAAGTGAATTTTTCACATCACAACTTTCTTTCGGCTTAATTAAAACAACATTTAATTTGGGCCTTAACAAAGCAAGAAACCTGCCGCATAAAACATTAGGAAATTGTGTTACCTTCTCCTCATTTGATCGTGCTGGTTAAGAAAACTATCAACTTGATTGATTGGACCAGCCACCCATAACCCAACCCTCAGACCCATCCCGGCCATTTCCCTTCGCGATCCCGGCGTGCTTCGTCGCGCTTCTTATCTTTCGCCGTTATCCGCTCTAACTTTCCAAAAACACCGCTTTCTTCGTTTAAATACGGGGTTTTATTTTTCTCCCCTTCGCCGCCCGCCCATCGGTTTCCCTTGGTGGTTAAAGGCTGTTTTCCAGTCATCCTCTTTCCCTGATTTACTTTGTTCATACCGCACTCCGATTATTTTCGATGGTTAATAAAAGCCAGATCAACGGGCACTACCCGGATATGATTGCTGACCTTGCGATGCCCTGCGAACTCTTTGACCAGAGTTTCAATGTCCCGTTTTTCAGTGAAATTAACAGCGGAGCCTGAAAGGGTCACCGTATCGTTTTTGATTGCTACATGCAGATGCTCACCTAAGCCCCGCAATTGATGCGCCAACAGGACTTCCAAAGCCAACTCCTTCAACTCTAAACGCGCCATAAAATTCCTCTCAAAATCTCAATCACAGTCACCGCTATTTTTGAAACAACAGCAACTCCACCCGGCGGTTTTGTGCCCGGCCTTCTGGAGTGTCATTGGAAGCCATGGGTTCCGTATCGCCGAAACCTTTCGCTTCTAAATGAGCTGGATCAACACCCTTTTTAACCAGGTAATCCTTCACAGCTCCCGCTCTCTCATCGGATAACGTTTGGTTGGAAATGCCTCTGAGACTCAAAACGGAGTCCGTATGGCCCTCGATATAAATTAAGTAGGTCGGATGCAGTTTCAAAATATCCTGAACTGCGGTCAATACCGCCTGTCCTTCCGCTTCCGTAAAGTCATCTTTGCCCGACTTAAAATCAACATTTTGGGCGATGTAAGTGTTTTTCCAGCCAGGCAGAATCACCTCGGGAAACCGCGCCTCCACCACAATCAGCGTCAGCTTTTCCACTTCCCCATCCTGATCCACCAAAATCGCTTTGACTGTATAAGAACCTTCCGGCACGGCGTGGCCGCTTTGGTCTTTACCATCCCAGCTCAAGTCAGTAGGCGGTGTACCAAGGCCCTCCCGGCCCCAAACTTGAACGCCAGTAGCCGTATCCACCTCTACCGACCATTTGCTGACGGGTTTGGAACTTTCCAGCATCAGGGGAATGGGAACGACATCTTGATGAAGCTTCATCGCCATCTGTCTGGCTTTTTTGACGGCTCTTTTTTTCGCGTCGTCACCAAAATGTAAACTTAAAGCGATTTGATTACTCGTGCCAAAGTCGCCAATAGTGGTCATGGCGTAATCCAATTGCCAGTTCATGTACCGGACACCCGCGCCCAGGGACAACCCTTTGACGCCGGTTAAGTTGGTCGAGTTTTCAAACCGATATCCTGCCCGAATAGCGACCAAGTTCTGATACCAATACTCCGCGCCCAGCCCGTAAATGGTGGAGTTGATATTGATGAGCGACCAATCGCCCTCCGCCGCCAGCGTCAATAAGCTGGTGGAAATGAGGCCGCTTGATCTCTGCCCGCTCAGATCAAGCTCATAAGCCGCCGCGGTTTTCAATTGAAGCGGCAGGATGGCGTTATCAATACTAAAGCCCAGGTCGCTCACCACCGTTGAGATGGAAAGCGGCAGGCCCACGAAGCGGTAAAAAAGACCCGCGTCAATCGCCCCGGTTTTATCCGCGAAGTTTTGCTGAATATTGTCATAAATAAAATGAGCCGTTAAACCAGCGCGCCATCCCCCGCCTAAATTCAAACCATAGCCGCCATAAACATCCAAACCAATCGGCGAATAACTGCCCGTGCTGGTAACCAACCCGCCCGTCGCTGAATAGTTGGTGATTGTTCCGAAATTGAGATAATCCGCGCCCACAGAAAAGCCATCGCCGTTCGCCAGGCCCTGACTATAAACCAAATGCTGCATGGAGAGACCCTGCGCCCAAAAGTTTTGAGAAATAGATATCTCTGATCCCGGGTACCATCCCAACGTCGCGGGATTAATGTCCACCGAATCCATGTTGTCCGGCACCGCGCCTAAAGCGCCCCCCACCGCCGCGTTGCGGGTGCTGGGAGGAACCCTCAGCCAGCTGGTCCCTTCATCCGCGGTTACGGTTTGAGCCGTTGAAATTCTCGTTATCGCCATCAACAGAAACGCTAAGCCAAGAGTTAATTTTTTTCTCATCGGGACACCACTACTTTCTGCCAATTCGTTTGACCGCTTCCATCAGGGTAAATGACCTTAATCCGCACGATGTAGATACCCGGCGGCAAATTCCCCACGTTCCAGCAGCCTTGATTGCTGCCAAAATTCAAACTGGCTATCGAAACCCCAATCCAGTCATAAACATCCCAATGACTGGAAAGAATCGGTTTATCAGGGAACAAACACAAATTTCCATTTCTGGAAACCGGCACAGGACACAAAACCGGATTACCCGTAGTGGACAGCGGTACGGTGGCCGTAGGCGTGAAAGTCATCGTGATGGTCGGCGAAATCGTTTTAGTGCTGGTGGCCGTATTGGTACGTGTATTGGTGACGGACAGATTCACCGTATTAGTCGCCGTATTCGTCGCCGTGATGGTAGCCGTATTGGTAGACGTATTAGTGGCGGTAGCCGTGGCCGAGTTGGTGGCCGTGTTCGTTACCGTTAAAGTGTTTACCGTACCCGTATTGGTGGTCGTATTGGTCGCCGTGTTAGTCGCGGTATTGGTAGACGTATTCGTGGACGTGGTCGTTGCTGAGTTCGTCGCGGTATTCGTGGATGTGTTCGTGGCCGTATTCGTCACCGTCGAGGTATTTACTGTACCCGTATTGGTGGTCGTGTTGGTCGCCGAGTTAGTCGCGGTATTCGTGGCCGTATTCGTGACTGTTGAAGTGCTGACCGTACCCGTATTAGTGGTCGTATTCGTCGCCGAGTAAGTCGCGGTACTCGTAGCCGAATTCGTGGCCGTATTCGTAGCCGTTAACGTATTCACTGTACCCGTATTGGTGGTCGTATTCGTCGCTGAGTTAGTGGCGCTATTCGTGGCCGTATTCGTGACCGTTGAAGTGTTGACCGTACCTGTATTAGTGGTCGTATTCGTCGCCGAGTAAGTCGCGGTATTCGTCACCGTATTCGTGGCCGTATTCGTGACTGTTGAAGTGTTGACCGTACCCGTATTAGTGATCGTATTCGTCGCTGAGTTAGTGGCGCTATTCGTGGCGGTATTCGTGGAAGTATTCGTAGCTGTTTTGGTGGCGGTATTCGTGGTAGTCGCGGTGGGCTGAGGAAAATTGGAAACGTCAAACTTAGCCACAAAACCGGAGCCGCTGGAATCGCCTAAGGTTTTCTGATAAGCGGAGGTAGTGGTCGGAAAATTAGTCGATCCTGCCCGGCCCGTGATATAAGCGTTGCCGGTTGAGTCTAAAGCGATGGCATTGGCCACATCGCCCGTAGTGCCGCCCAAATAGCTGGAGTAGACCAAACCTACCGTGCCATTAGCGCCCGGATTGAACATACTCAGAAAAGCGTTTTGTACACCCGTCGCGCCGATTGCTGTTTGATAAGCTCCGCTGGTGGTGGGAAAATTACTCGATTGGGTGTAACCCGTCACGTAAATGTTGGCGTTGCTGTCCAGCGCAATGCCGTTGCCCTGGTCATGATTACTGCCGCCTAAATAAGAAGAATAAATCAGGTCCGCGGACCCATGACCGCCCGGATTAATTTCAGTCACAAAAGCCTCAGTGGCGCCGGCCAGAGCCAAAGTCTTTTGATAGGCCCCGCTGGTGGTAGGAAAATTACTGGAGGAGGTGTTGCCCGTCAGATAAACATTCCGGTTGGCATCCAAAGCGATCGCGCTCACTTGAATACCATTCGTCGCGTCAAAAAAGGTGGAATAGACCAGGTCCGCGGTTCCTGCGCCCAGGGGGCTGATCTTGGACATAAAAGAGGATGAGCTGCCGCTGATCGTGGTCTGATAAGCCCCGCTGGTCGTCGAGAAATTACTATCCCCTGTGGTGCCCGCCACATAAGCGTTGCCGCTGCTATCCACCGCGATACCCGCGCCGCTGTCGTTATTACTCCCGCCCAAAAAGGTGGAGTAGAGCAAGTCGGATTTGCCGCCGCCGACCGGATTAAACTTGGACACAAACGCGTTATCCCCCGAACTCGTGAAAGCGTTATTGGTGACCTGAAAAGCCCCGCTGGTCGTGGGAAAATCCGTGGAGTTGGTAAAGCCCGTTAAATAGGGATGACCGCCGGTGTCCATGGTGATGCCGTTGCCCTGATCACCGCTTGAGCCGCCCAGGTAGGTGGAATAAAGAAGACTGGATCCGCTGGCGCTGATTTTACTGAGAAAAGCCTCGGCGACGCCGGACTTTGCCTGGGCCGGTTGATAGGCCCCGCTGGTGGTTGGAAAATTAGTAGAGGCGGCGGCCCCGGTAAGGTAAGCGTTGTTACTGCTATCCAGCACGATCGCTGTTCCGTAATCCCGTCCCGACCCGCCCAGGTAGGTGGAATAAACCAAACTCGATCCATCGGCGCTCATCTTGGTGATGAAAACGTTGGACATATTGCCGTTCACCGTTTGATAAGCCCCGGCGGTCGTGGGAAAATTACTGGAACTGGCCTGGCCCGTCACATAAGCGCTGCCCAGACTATCCACTACAATGCCTGAACCAAAGTCGCCGGTGGCGCCGTTGGTACCGCTTAAATAGGTGGAATAGTCCAAAGCGGGATCAATAACGAGAGTCTTGGTTTTGTCGTAATCCCCCACCTTAAACCCGATCTCATTGGTTCCCGTCACCACATATTCGCCCGTTACAGTTGTTTTCACGCCATCCACTTCCTGATACATCACGGGAGCCTTAAAACGCATACCTCGGTCGCCGAGAGTCAGCTGCAAATTACCCTGTCCATCTACGGCGCTGCTATCGGCGCCCGTATGCTGAATTCGAATCACTCCGGGGTCCGATCCCGGGGCCACCCGGAAATCATATTCCAACTGTCCCTGGGTGCCGTAATAGACCATATCGATTCCGGGATAAACGTCATGAGCGGTCAACTGGGCGTATTGCTTCAGCCCGTTTTTCCACTGCGTACTGTCTTTGCCCACAAAATAATTGCTAATACCCGCCAATTGATTTTGCGCGTCAAAAATCACCCCGCGGTTCACGCCGGTCAGACTGAGCCGCAAAACATCCGATCCTAAAAGCCTGGGAACTTTCCCCAATCCTCTCGCCAGTTCCTTCTTAGTCAGCGGGCTGTTGTCATAACGGTCCAGCGACATAACCGTTTCTAAATCAGTCACAAAAAGCGTATAGCCTGTACCCCGGACGATATAACGAACCCGCGAGTCGGTTTGTCCCTCATTGGCCTCAAAAGCCAGCGGTAATCGGCCATAACCCGCGTGAAAGGCGACATTTCTCAAATTGGCAAAAGGATGGCCGGGTTCTGAACGAACAGGTGTCGGGGTCGCGGCCAAAACAATGGCGCCGGAAGCGGGTGCGAGAATGGCTAAAAATATGACCGAGGTTAAAAAAAGATTGATTTGTCTCAAGGATAAAATCACTTTCTCAAAATCAAAAAATTTTGATGCTAAATTAAAAAATATTAGACACTGCGGGAGTTAGAGCAAGAACGGTGCCACGAAAAGAAATGTCGAAAGGCCCTGTTTATGGCAAACGGGAACTCAAAAGAAGATATTTGTTTTTTCCAATCAAAATGATGCGGTCCATTTTTTTCATTTTGATACTTCGGAACGGCCAGAAAGCTCGAGATCAAAACGATCTTTTTATTCTCATTGTGGTTTGTAAAAGTCAGGCCGCTTCCCAAATCATTCATTAAAGCCTTTAATTCAGTGGCTTGTTTCTTGCTTTAAGTGATGTCCTCAAAGACAGTTTTTTCATTCCATCTTTGGCGTTTACGGAACCAGCTTTCACCCGAACCCATTCCCCTGGAACGGATCAACGGGCAGACATATGAGGAGATCCACATGATGATCATCAGAAAATCGGAAGAGCGCCGGTACCTGGACGTGAAAGACCAAAAAACATGGATGACCTTTGACCCCCAAAATATGGTCGACCTTCATCAGAACCACTTTGGCGTTTTGAAAATTTTGAACGAGGAAATACTCTCGCCTGGAGGCGGTTTTATTCTGCGCGCGGAAAGAGACATGATCGTCGTGACTTATGTCCGCGATGGCGTGATTATTTATAAAGCTCCCCTGGAAGAGCCCGATACTATTGGAACAAAAGAATTTCAAAACGCCCGTGTGCTTAACAACAGCAGTCAATACGCCTTTAACACTTCCGAATCCGAGGACGCGCATGTTTTTCAATGCGGGTTTGAGATGGATGATTGCGTTGACAACTGCCTTCCCGAACCCCTTAAACCTAACGCGACCAAAAAACTGTTCACTCACGCCGAAAGACAGGGTGTTTTGCGGCTCATCGCTTCCGCCGATGGAAAAGATGCCTCCCTGATCCTGGGACAAGACCTTCAAATTTATTCCACCTATCTTCAGAACGGAAATCACATTATTCACGAGCTGAGCCAGGGCCGAAGCGCCTGGCTGCATGTGGTGAAGGGTAAAATTTTGATGAACGGTCTTCACCTGCAAACAGGCGACGGCATCGGCCTCAGCGAGGAAAAGGCCGTGTCTTTTACGGCTAAAAGCCCCGCCGAAATATTGCTTTTCGATCTTTGTGAATCAAAAGAACAAAAAGAAGAGACCACTAAAAGCAAGACCGCCCAAATCAAGCAGACCGCGGGCGTCTAAAAAACTAACGCTCGGTTAAAAAACGAAGGATGGGTTATTTTGGAAAAAATCAAAATCAAGATTCTTCTAATTGAAGATAAACCCGGCGGATCCCTTTTTTGGGAGCAAATTCTGGATGAGCTGCACGATGTGGAAAGCACCTTTATCCACATCGAGCAGTTATCCGACTTCAGCCATATGTCCGAGAATGACGCGCCTGATATCATTTTGCTTGATTTGTCGCTGCCCGAAGGCCGCCTGGAGCTCTTCTTATCCATTTACCAGATGGCCCCCTCCATTCCTATCGTTGTCATCACCGAAACCGAGGATCAAAAACTGGCGGTTCAAACCGCGCTGGAAGGCGCGCAGGATTGCCTGGTTAAAAGAGACATCGGCAGTTTTCTACTGGGCCGCTCCATGCGCTATGCCATCAGCCGGCAAAAACATTTAAAACAGGAAAAGGCTGTCTCCAATTACGACGAACTGACGGGTCTTCATAACCGCCGGGGATTTTTAACACTTGCGGAACAGCAAATTAAAATAGCCGATCAAGTAAACCAATCCCTGCTAATGATCTTTGCGGACGTGGACGGCCTCAAAACCATCAACGATAATCTGGGACATCATTGGGGAGATTTGGCCTTAATGGAGATGGCCCACGTCTTGAGGGAAGCTTTTCGGGAGACCGATAGTTTAGCGCGCTTAAGCGGTGATGAGTTCGTGGCCCTGTTGATCTGTGAGAATGGGATCAATGAGGAATTTTTAATCAAAAGATTTCAAGAAACGTTGGAACAGCACAACACCTACCCGGAAAGACATTTTATGTTGTCTGCCAGCATGGGCATTGCCCGCTACGATCCCCGCTCCCCCTGCTCCGTGGCCGAATTAATGGTGAATGCGGACGCGATGATGTATCAGCAAAAGAAACCCAAAAAAGGTATTCCGAACTCGCTCTCGCCGGCTAAAGAACCGGTTTCCTCCATCCTGCGGCAATTTTTAGCGGAAACCAACAACGAGACCGTTATCCGGCTGATATTGCCGCTCATACGCACTTGCGAGTGGGATGAACCCCTCTTGTCCGAACTCTGTTCCTGGATGACCAAAGGAAGCCCTGAGTTGAAATTGAACTTACTGGGACTCATGGAGAACATGAATCACCCCGCGGGAGGCCCCGTACTGCAGACGGCGATTTTTGACCAGTCAGAGGAGATCGCCGCGCGGGCTGCCAGAGCGATCGGAAGGATTCACTTTACCCCCGCGTTGAAAAGCCTGCTCCAAGCCGCCGTCATATGGGAAACGCGCGCGCCGGACAGCGAGATTTTTGTGACCGCGGTTTGCCAAGCCATGGGAGACTTGGCCCAGCCTGAAGGAGTTTCTTTCTTGCAGGATATTGTCCGGGAAATACCGCTTCGTCAAACGAAGAACCACTCTTTGTCCGTTCGGCTGGCAGCGGTGAAAGCCCTGAGCCAATTGAACGAACCCGACACCTGGCTTTTTCTGGAAAACTTAGCCAAAGATAAAAACAGTCCCCTGCAAGAACCTCTTCAAAAGCTGCTTCACGAGCGTCACAGCGCCTGACAAAAAGATTAAAAAATGATTCCAAACCCGAATTTTCAACCTCAAATAATTTAATTCCAGCAGCAATACTTTTTAAAAGAATTTAAATAATAACCGTCACAACGCGAGACCAAAATCTGAACTTTATTTTAAGTTCGGTCCAATTTATAAATTTTCAGTTTTCGGTAAAGCGTCGCCACACCCATGCCCATCAGGGCCGCAGCCTTGACCCGGTTGCCGTCGGTTTTTTCCAGGGCATTTAAAATACATTCTTTCTCCACATCCTTTAAAAAGCGCGGTTCACCATTGCTGGAAACATTCGCGGTGATCTGCCGGACTTCCGGCGGAAGATCGTCCACCTCCACACGATTGCCCTTTGCCAAAGCCACTGCCCGCTCCATGGAGTTCCCCAGTTCACGCACATTGCCAGGCCAGGAATAAATCAACAATTGATCAGCGGCAGCGGCAGTGAGGCCCTCTACTTTTCGTTTCATGTGGCTGGCCGCTTCCGCCAGAAGCAGTCGGGCCAGCGGAAGAATGTCCTCACGACGGCGGCGCAAAGGCGGAACCGCCAGTTCAACCACGTTGAGCCGGTAATAAAGATCTTCTCTGAATCTTTTTTCGGTTATTTCTGTTTTTAAATTCTTATTGGTGGCGCTCAAGATGCGCACGTTGATAGGACGGCTCTTATTCTCGCCAACCCGCCGCACTTCCCTCTCTTGCAGCACACGAAGCAGTTTCACCTGCATGGGGAGACTAACTTCTCCGACCTCGTCTAAAAAGAGGGTTCCCCCGTGGGCCGCTTCGAAAAGACCTGGTCGATCAGCAGCCGCGCCAGTAAAAGCCCCGCGGACATGGCCAAAGAGTTCGCTTTCCAACAGACTTTCCGTAATAGCACCGCAATTGACGGCAATAAAAGGACCATCCACCTGCGCGGAATTGTCATGAACAAAACGGGCAATCCGTTCTTTTCCCGATCCGCTTTCCCCTGTAATCAATACCGTGGAGTTGATGCCCGCGATAGTTTTAGTCAACTCTATTAAATGACGCATCTCAGGACTGCGGGCCATTAGTTCCGTGGGGTCTTCGTCAATCTTGGCGATCACCGCCAGTTTGCGCGTTTTTTCACGCAATTCGTTTTCAGCACGTTTTAAATTTTCGGTAACCGTCCTGAGCGCTTCGTCAACTCCCATCCGTTTGAAAAAAGCCACGTCATTTTCAGCATCGGAGTCCATCTCGTGGGGAAGCTTGATAATCACATGGCAGAAAGCGTCTCCCTTTCCCATGCACTTGTCCTCAACCGCGTAGACTTCTTGATCCAGTGAATAGCTTAAGTATCCGCTGATAAACCCGCAAAGAGTCCAGCACACAGGCCTGTCCGAGCGGCCCTTGAGAAGAATTTGCTGTTCCGCCTCACTCGAAACACGCCAGGTTCCCCCCTTGGGGCCAAAAGTCTCACCGCTGGCCTGATCCATCATAAAAAGACCCTGCATCGCCAAAATGCGGGCGCCGGCTTTGAGCCAATCCTCAGTGCTATCCCACTTGAACTTGGATTTCAGCGCTAAAGCCATCCGCCGTCCATGCACATATCCAAAACGATTGAGGACGCCCCGCGTTGTTTTTTCACCGACGATATCAATGAGTTCTTGTCGCATTAATCCATGAGAAACGGTGTCGCAAATCATGGCTCTTTGTCCGGCAAAATGTACAGTTCCCGTCTCCGGGTTCAATTCCAAGAGCTCTTTTAAGTCCAGATCTTCAGCACGCACGAGTAACTTCCTTGCTAAACCGAGTCATTTCAGGGATTCATCTATTTATCTGTGATGTGGGTACTATTAAAGCAAGTCTCGTGCCTATCATTTATATAGCTAAAGAGCATTTTGGTTTCTCGAAACAGGAAAAAGAATCATTGTGATCTGCGGCTACCTATCGTATTGATTCCTTTTTATTGGCCACTGGTCACGAAATGTCGAAGAGGTTATCACTTACCTTTTCTTGCCCAAAAACCCCTGTTTTTTTTTAAAAAAACCGGATGCCCAAAAAAGGTATAAATCGAGTGGCTCCAAAACACGCTTAATCCGATCAGAACCACCAAAAGGACGACTAAAAACACCCATGTGTGTAGTATCCAAATTTTAAAGAATCCCCACTTATGCCCGAAATAGTCCCCTATAAAAGTAAAGAGAACCGCGTAGAGGGCCGACCCGGCCAGGTTGTAAAACAAAAAGGCACGGCTGGGTGTTTTGCCAATACCCGCTAACAGACCTATCACCGGATGAAGCAGGGATACAAAGCGCGCGAAAAAGACACCTTTCGCCCCATACCTTTTAAAGAAATGCTCCAGATAACGGATTCTTTCATGGGTCAGTCTGAGCCATCGAACTTTCGCGATGACCGAAAGACCATATCGCCGGCCCAGCCAATAACCGCAAGAAGTACCCATAAAACAGCCCGCTGTTGCCGCAACTATCGTCCATCCAAGGGATAACGCGTTCTTTCCTACTAGAATGCCCGCCCCTAAAAGCAGGGTGGTTCCAGGTATGGGCAGGCCGGTGTTATTAAAAAACAACACCATAAAAATGGCCCCATAACCGTAATGTGATAATAAATACTCTAACCAGAGTGGCATTCTTTACGCTCTTTCGTTTTCAATTCGACTTAGCCCGATGATCTTTTTTCTTCTGTTTTTCCGCGTACATTTGTTGATCCGCCCGGTAAATCAATTGATCCAATTGACAGGGATGTTTCGGATCATATTTGACAGAGCCCACACTAAAACCCAAACGGCCCCGCCGGGGATTGGCCCTGTTATAAACTTCCACCTTTTCCCGCAAACGATCAATAATCGCGGCGTCTTCAGGCGATCCGTCCTCACTCAGAATAGCGAACTCATCACCGCCCAAACGGCCAACAATATCCGATTTCCTGAAATGCTCCTTAATAATGTGGGCGAACTCGATCAACAACTGATCTCCCGCCTGGTGGCCCTCGAGGTCATTAACTAGTTTAAATCCATCCAAATCAATGAACAACATGAGCAGCGCGATTTGGGTTCGGTCGGCCACTTTAAGCTGCTGATCCCCCAGTGTTATAAAACCGCGCCGGTTTAAAAGCCCCGTGAGATCGTCACGAAGGGAGAGTCTTTTAAGTTCGTCCTGATGTTTTATTCTTTTCGAAATATCGGTAAAAGTGGTCAGAGCGTAGGTTAACTGACCGTCACTTCCCCGAATAGGAATGCCTGAGACTTCCACAGAAATCATTTTCCCGTCCGGCTTACGGATTTCCATATCGTCTCGGGTAGACATCGCGCCTTGCAGCGCGAGTGCCAGGGGCGTTTTGAGGCCCGGTTGCGGCTGGCGAAACTCAAAAAAGTCCTCCAGGGGCTTCAAATCCCGCCCCAGCAAATGAAGGGCCACATGATTGGCAAAATAGGTTTTTCCATCGGCCTTCACGACAAAAATACCGATTGGCAGACCGCTTAAGAACTGGAAAACGACCGCTTCTTTTTCCCTTAATTTTTCATTAAAAATTTTAACCGCCACAATTTGACGATTGATATTAATCCCCGTCCCCAGAACTAGCAGGGCGGCAAAGCTGAAGACCAGAAAAATAGTCCAACGAATATTTCTGGCGGTGCGGACTTCAGCGGCATCCCGAAGAACCAGCAGTTTTTGTTCTTCCGCGTTGACATCGCCGATGGTTTTCAGCGCTGCGTTCATCGCGTCGAATCCGGAATCCTGCTTCATATAAAAATCATTTTTCTCGCCTTCGATTCTTTTTCGAAGGCGAACCATCCGGGCGTAAACACGGCTGAAATTTTTGATTTGAAGTTTCAGTAAAATCAAGTTGGTTTGTTGGCGGGGATTATCTCTGGTTTCGCTGGTAATTTCCGCCAAGGTACCCGGGATAACCCGAATGGCCGTTTGATAGGGCTTCAAATACTTCTCCTCGCCTGTCAGCACATAGCCCCGCACGGAAGTTTGCACATTGGTCAATTCATTGGTCAGGGTTCCAATTTTCCCCAGAACATCCTGCGTATGAGTGATCCAATCAAAGGGCCTAAACAATTCCGAAACGCTTTGATAAGAAAACCAGCTAATGACCGCCAGAAGAACCAGCCCCAGAACAGTGACAGAACGGACCTTTTTCTCAAGTGAAAAGCTTTGGAGAAACATGAAGTTATCCTTAATTTGAACAGCGGATTAAAAGATGGGATAACGATGCATAAATTACAATTTTTAACGCGCGACAGACTCAACTGACGAAGCATCCGTCGTCACTGGTATCTTCATCTCAAAAAAATCACCGCAAACCGGACAGCGCAAAATTCTCATGTCAGCCGGAGAATGAATCGCATAAGCTGACGAGCACTCTGGACAAACCGCTTTTTTGACTGCGGGCCGGCTGGTCGAAAAATCAAAAAGAGCCCTTCCGGTCGCCGTGCTGAAATAATTCTCCACCGCCGCGGGGTTGAGCCGCTCCAGCTTCACTTCAGATAGCGCCACAGGCGATGGAATTAAAGGCTCAAAAAACGAAGCGCTGGCCATCACCTCGCTGGTCCAGGCGTTGGTAATGTACATCGAGAAGTAATGGTTTACCCGGGGTACCCGAATGGAAATGCGCTTGATATCCTCGCAATGTTCAAAAACAAAAACGTCTTTATCTTTGGCAAAATCCAATTTTAAAAAGTCTAAATCGCCTTCTTTAACTGACGTTTGGGCACCCTGGCTTAAAATCAAAAACAAAGCCTTCGAAGCCTCTACGGTATTTTGAAAATGACTCCAGCTGTTTTTTTTGCCGATATTTTCATAGTCTTCCCAAACCGTAGCCACGCTGATGGTGGCAAATACCTTCTCAAAAAACGGCACAAAACGCTGATCCGCTAAACTGTTAATCACCAGTATTTGTTTCATACTCGGCCTTTCCTTCAAATCACTACTACATATATGAGCAAGGAATGTGCCCCCACTTTCGGCCCCCGAAGGGGTCTATTTCCCCGTTTCCTTCCGCTCTTTACTTTTTATTTTCTCAATATGATCGGCGGTTTTCCATTTTGATACTGTGACCGGCCTCCGTATCAAAACCTGATTAATTCCCGCGAATAACAACCATTCCGCACGGCTTGTTTCTTGCTTTCTATAGAGCCAGCGATTCACAACACGCTTAAGTTAAAATCAAACAAAAGGAAAATCCAATGACCAAACATAAAGCTATCGAAACTGAAACCCATCCCATCGATGAAGAAATCACCAAACTTGTCGCTGAGGACGCGGATGAATCAAAACAATCCATTGAGGAGGCCGCTTATTACTTAGGGATGCAGCGAAAACAATATTCTCATCCGGGCGATGAATTGAATGATTGGCTGGAAGCCGAAAAAGCTGTGAAGGCAAACCTAGATTAAACCCTTATTTCAAACAAGTTCACTCTTTTAAGCTAAATCAAAAAGGGCACCCGGTCACCCAGGCGCCCTTTCACTTATCTGTCCGCTTTGAAGCTGTTAACGGCGGCCCATCTTGGAATTGTCCACCGACCACTTTCCCGCGCCCCGGGTAGCGATAAAGAGGAACAAAAAGCAGTAAACCACCGCCAGTTCCCCATGATTCACAATTGGGAAAAAGTTGTTGTCGAATACGAACTTCCAATGAAATTGAAAGTACGCGACAGCCATCTCACCGCTGGCCAAGAAGGCGAAAAAGGGCGTCAAAAGCCCGATCAGGATCAAAAAGCCGGCGACCAGTTCAATGACTCCGCCAACCCACATTTCAGATCCTACCGGCGGGGACATGGCGGGATCACCCAGCAACCCCAGGACCTTTTGCGCCCCATGAAACGCGAACAAAAAACCTGCCACAATACGCATTAAACTATAAGCACTATCCTGGTATCTCGAAAACGGATTCTGAATTCTGCTCATATATCGTGTCTCCTCGTTTGTTTTGTAATGAAACTCTTCTAAAAACCATCGTCTTCCAAATTCAAAATAAATCTCGACCTTTCGATCCGAAGGATCAACGCGAGCTTCCGCGCTTTAAAGTCTTTGACTCTTGCGTCTAAACCGGCAGCTTAGAATTAAACAAACGCCTGCCAGACACCGCGATTTGAACCTGTGTGAAACCGTGAAAGATTAAATAGACGCCCAGAAAGGTTCCCGGCACCCATGTGCCCGACACAGGCCACTCCGCGTATATAACACAGGCGCAAAAAATTGAGACAATGCCTCCCAAAGCCACCCACCCCTGATAAGGGTGCGGACCAAAAAAACAGGACACCAGCGAAACCAAACCGCTGGTGAAAATAAAGATCGCGATGAGCATGGTTAAGATAACCGCGTTTTCCATTGGGTGAATCAGCAGAAAGAAACCACAAACAAAGGCCAAGACGCCAAAAACCACAAATGACCAATGGCCTCCTGTTTCTCTAATACGGTAGGCAAAATAAATCATCACCAAACCGCTGAGCATAAAAAGCCATCCCAGATAAACCACCGCAGCGAAAGTCGCCAGACTGGTGAAGGTCACTGCCAGAAAACCCAGCACGATATTGAAAATGCCCAAAGACAAAAGCCAGCCATATTCAGCATGAGCCTTATCGCCTTTGCGATGAAGCGCTTGAATATAATCCATGACAACTCCCTCTTCTTATTTAATTCTCAGCTTTTAGTAGCCATGCTCGTCATAAGCGGAATCGTAATAGTAGTAAGTATCCTTTTGTTCATGAATGAAAGCCGAATTCACGTCTAAACTGGCGTTGTATGCCTCGTATTTTTCATGGCGCATGGTCTTTCTCGTGCCATTGGCTTTGGCCTCCTCATTAATTTGCTTCTCAACCATATTCAAAACATCGCGGCAGCTCTGTGCCTGCTCTTCTGTCAGGCTGTGATCCTGTAAACCCAAAGTAATGCGCTCTCTTTGGCTTTTGATGCGGTCTTTCAACTCGAAAATTCTAGCACGAGCCACTTTGTGGGCCGCCACCGGCACGGTTTGAGCTGATACCAAACTCGTCATTCCCGCCATAAAAATTGAGACTATTAGCATAAATTTACTCGTCACGAAAACCTCCATCAGAATTTATATTCTAAAAAAATGGGGCTGGTGTTTCGCGAACACCGGCCCCAGGAAAAGCAACGAAACGAGAATTACTTAGAGACTGAAGCCTGATCTTCGGCGGCCGTACTGCTGGTAACCGAGGCTTGTTCGTCATCGTTCAAATGCTTGACCGCCGCTTCTAAATGACGGCGATCACGCTTTAACTCAGCCACAGCTTCGGCTTTTTCAGCGATGCGTTTGTTCAACTTATTAGTGTCTTCATCGACGACATTTTTATCATTTTCAACATCGGCCTTCAGCTTTTCAATTTCATCCGAGGCATTTCTTTTCTGAGCGTCAGCCAATTTGTCCGCGTGTTCAGCGGCCTTTTTGCTGTCGCGGGCGATGTCATTGCGCGTATTACGAATTTTTTCATCGTATTTACGGATAACAACCTTCTCATTCTCGATTTTATTCGCCAAATGCTTTTTCAAGCGTTCATTATCCTTAGCGACTAAGTCCTCATCGTTTTTGACATCTTTCTTCAGATCGTCAGCCATCTTCTCATCCTTATTCTCCACAGCATCCTTCAGCTTATCCTTGTCATCGGCCAATTTCTGGGTATCACGGGCGATATCGGTACGCACGTTATGAATATCGACCTCATTTTCGTGAATGGAGGCTTTATTCACTTCGATCTTATCCGTTTCATTCACATCAGCTCTGCCATTGACCATTTTCGTATTTGCGCTGACGTTCGCGTCAGCGTTGACTTCAGTTTTTACCAAAGGCTTGTTCGTTTGCAGAATAGCTTCTTCCGCCGCGACCATTCCAGCTCCCGACAAAATCAAAACTCCCACAGCTGCTGCTAATAAACGCTTCATGTTGTTTCTCCGTTTTTTTAAGTTAAAACCCGCATAAGGTTCAAGCTTCTAGGTAAAGCAAGTAACGTGCCGTCTCGATTTTAGAAAAACTTCTTTTTGCAACCGCCGCGAATCACGAAAGTGTTGATTTTCATTCATAGCGGAATTAGTTTTGAAGCCGTTTTAAAAAGAACTATCAAAACGATCTGGCCGATAATCATTTTGATTCTGGTGTGAAAAGCACCAATCAAAAGGCTAACTGTAAATTAAGCCCTGTGTCCAATTGGAGAACATCTTGTCCCGCCACCGATGAAAACTGCTGGGTATAGCCCCCCAACGCCTGGATTTTAAGATTCCACGCTGGAACGATTGTCCATCCCAGGGAAAGCGGCAGACTGAAAGCTTCGTCTACGCGATTTTCATTTGATGGAACCTGATTGACGTTGTAATAACGGGTGTAAGCGGTGAAATCAAAAATTAGATTGAGCCGTGAGGTAAACCGGTAGATGAAAGGAATCTCAATCGCTAACGCGCTCGAACCCGTCGTCGAGGCATTTCCCGAACCATCGTCAATTTGAATCCATCGCTGGCTGACACCAGGGTTGAAATCAATTTCCAGCGGATCAGTTGAATCTCCCTCTTTTCCACCCGTACCCAAAATTCGGTTGAAGTTGTAACCCAGCTCAACATCATTAACCCAGGCGTGACCTGAGAAATTCGCGGGCACGGTAAAACCAACCTTATAGGCCACAAAGGGAGCGGCGTCAAAATGGACACCTTCATTGGTGAAATTAACCTGAAATTGCCCTGAAACCGTATTGAGGTTATATCCCGAATCGTCCAGGTAGAGCGCCGTATCCGCCTCCAGGATCTCTGTCAAAAGTAAGTTCTCGGACATGGGGGCTGAATGAAGAAACGCGACTTGAGGGTCAAAATTCCAGGCAGGCGTACCTGAGCCGTTCGCTAACCCTGGATTGGTGTTATAAGTCAGCGGCGCCGTAATCGCGAAAATAGATTCCGACGAGCCAGGTCCCTGAATTCCCGTATTCCCCCCGGACAAAAGGTTTAAAAGTTGACTGCTGAGGGACGGCGAGAGTCTTGAATCCACATTAAGGTTTTGTTGAGGCTGGTTCGCCGGATTAGTCAGTGGATTGGAAACAATTGGAGCCGTGGGAACCGGCAGCGCAGGAAGAGCAAAAACCTTTTCGATGACCCCTTGAAAAAACAAAAGAAACACTAAAACCATTCCTAATAATTTTAAAAATGACATTACTTATTTTCCTTGTATCTTTGGATTTAAATCGGCGATTTCTTCACGACCAAAAAAATCCCCATGCGATTCATTTGTTGAAAACACATGGGGGATCATCACTATTCGAATTTTATTACGATTCAACTGATAACTAACTTAACGATCCCAGTCGTGACGGTCTTCATGCCAAGCATGGTGAGCGCGCCATTCATCGTCGTAATCGTGATCGTAATGCCATCTTTGATCATGGACGACTTCAACACCTACTCCCGAGCCGTTGACATGCGCGTAGCATCCGGCGTTAAACATCGACAAGCCGGTTAGCAAAACAAAGCAAAAACCAAAAGTAAATTTTTTCATCTGAACCTCCCATTTTTTTAACAGCCCCCAACTCAAAAATTACCGGTTGTTATCAAAAGACGACTCGGTTGAAATTACTCGAATTTGGTTCACCACGCGTCGAACTCCACCGACCCTTTTAACTACCGTATCAATCTGGCGTTTCTCCTCGAAGTCCTCAGCGCTGCCGGACAACGTCGCCGTACCATCCTTGACCTTCACGTGAAAGTGAGTGCCCATTCCACGCACTTGCTGGTAAATATGGGTTTCCATTTCCAAATCCCTGGGATCAAAATCAAGTTCATTTGGCATTTCGCGACTCCTTTAAACCAACGGTCAGCTAAGCGCTCTTCTGGTTGAAACGCCACTGCCGCTCCGCCTCACACCAATCAGGCTCCGGATCATTGAAAGGACATCCGCGGGACTGCCAAAGGTAATAAGCGGCAATTTCTAACTGAGTCACTATGTCGCTTGAAGCTGAATGATTTTCAATGAAGCCCGTGTTTTGTGCCGGCCTCATCAGGGGCTTTCGTTTCTCAATGCCCGTATAAGGTTTCTCGGCATTGTTGAAAGGAGCCAATTTCTGTTTTCCCACCAGAACTTCCAGCAGAGTCGGTTGGCCCAGCGGTAAAAAGTGGTCAGATTCGGACTTTTCCATGCTTTCCATCATGCCTTCGCTGTAATCGATCATGATCCCCGCTTACGGCCTTGTAAAAAGCCAATCAGCACAAAGATCAAAGCCACTACCAGAACCACATGGATTAGGCCGCCCATCGTGTAAGAGGTCACAAAACCAAGAAGCCAAAGAAACAACAGAACCATCGCGATCGTATAAAGCATTTTGAAATCCTTTCTCATCTTCTAACTCTGGTTAAAGCAAGTACCATGCCCCGTTCCGCAGATCAAATCACGCCCTTTTCGACCAATTCGAATTCACAACCTATCAAACTGATCGCCGCCTTTTCGTTTTGAGAGCTAAAGTCGATTTCTTATTCCTCCCCCCCCTCTTAATCCGAGTCTCAAATCATCCGTTATTAAGTCAGGCAAACGATTTAAAGCCCATACCTTTCGGTATGTAACTTGCTTTATCTCAGGGGGTCTTCAGGAAATAAAATAAAAGGAAATAAACTTGGAAAACTTAAAAGAAGAAGCTGACAAAAAATCAGAAAGCGGATGCGCTTGCCAATGCCACAACCAATGCGGCGCGTGTAAGAGCGGCTGCGGTCATTGCGGTTTTTGGAAGGGTTTAATTATCGGCGTAGCACTTTGCGCCCTAATCATGTTCATTTGCGATCGGGTTTGTGAAAACCACATGGGCATGGTTCGCGGTTATTACAACAGCCCTTCTATGACACAAAACGCCGAACCAGACAATCACATGAACATGAAAAACAAATAAGCTTGTTTCACCGCTTTGGGCGGCCATGGCTGCCCAAACCTTTTTTCACCTTAAAGGAAAAGACAATGAATTCAAACATGGAACAAAATAACGAAAAAATTCGAGCCAACATCAATACCACCACCGGAATTTTAAAAGAGGGCATCGGCCGGGCCTCGGGTGACAAAGACATGGAAACTGAAGGCACTATTCAAAAAACCAAAGGTCAGGCTCAAAAATTGAGCATCTCAATTCAAGACGCGATTAAAAAGGGCAAAACCTTATTTGGATTCAAGTCTAAAAATGGATGATCCTTCATTGCCGGATCTTTTTTTCTTTTTGATTTGCGTGGCTTTGTCCTTTTTCTTATGGGACGTGGCTCTGCCTCACGCTAAAAAGCAACTCAAACCCGAGCATCAAAAAAACGTAAAGTATTTTATAGCGCTCGTTTCTTTGCTGCTTTTTGGCCTGGCCGTGCACTGTGGCTATGATGTGGCCAGCAGTGTCTTTAATTTCAACGATCCTCTATAAAAAAAGCCGGGGGCTTGTTAGCCCCCAGCTTTCAAATATCATCAATAACCCCTTAAACCTTTAGGGGAAAGTGATGTTGTTCGCCAAGAAAGTCACGTTAGCTGTCTGCGCTAACGCGCGTCCTTCTAACGAGGCGCCCGTATTGAAGGTTACTGCCGTATGAGCCATAACATTTCCCGCGAAGGAAGCTGTGGTATCTAACGAACAATAGCCGGTCACCTGCCAGAAAATGTTGGCAGCTTTGGCCCCGTTGATCAGATTAACTTTTCGAGCCGAAGCGACTATCAGATTACCCGTCACCTGAATAATGAACACAGCGTTCGAGTTGCCTTGGGCGTCAAAAGTCATATCCGATGTCGCTAAATGAAGGTCGCCCAAATCCGTATAAAGACCGGCATAAAGCGTTTGACCACCGATATCCCCGCCAGCGGGAATAACAGCTCCACCCGTGCGATGCGAAGCGTCTGTGTAGGCAGCACCTAAAGCCAGTTCGGCGTTAGTCGCGGCCGTATTGTTAACATCTGTCGCGCCGCCACAGATCACAATAATGCTTCCAGGAACAGACGGATTGGTACATGCAAGGCCCCCGCAAACCGTTGTGGCTCCCGTGTTGGTAATGCCCGTAGCGGACAACACCCCATAATTAGCCGCCGTACCTAAAACCACCATAGCCTGAACGGATTGAGCCGTAGCGATAGGCGTTGCGGTAAAAGTAGGCGTGCCAAATCCCCCGCCGGGATGTGAAGGATCTGAAGGATTAGAACTGCTGCAACCCACCATCAAAGCCATTGGAAGCAGGGCCATAACTACTAAACTACCGATTAACTTTTTCATTTTATCTCTTTTCTTTATCTATTCCCGAACCCGAGGGTTCAGGAAGCCAGCACAAACCGGCTCACATCCGGTTAAATCAAAAACTAAATAAACGACAACCCTACTAAGAGCGTAAAAGTGCCGTTTTGAACGTTTTGAGTGGAATTCACATTGGTCAACCCAATTTCATAACGCCCGCTCACCAAGAACTTGGAGAAGGTCGCTTGAGCTCCAATAATCAACCCAATATCGGTTTGATTGATATTGGCCACACCCGCCACATTGGTGTCAAAAGCCGGACCCAATAAAATACCGGGATTGAAAACGGGTATGCCAAAGGTGACATCCAAAAGAACCGGAACTTCGATGTAGTTCAGTTGGTAAGCGTTGCCGTTATATTTGCCGCCCTTTTGCTCATAAAGAATTTCCGGCTGAAGCGCTAAAGACGGGGTGAGAGGCAGGTCGGCAAAAGCGCCGGCCACAAATCCCAGGCGTGAAGCGAAAACATCTTTGGCGTCAGACCCGTTAAATCCCGCCAAATCAATACCGCCTTCCACACCCAACCTGGGCCCCGAACCTTCCTCGATCCCGCCTTCAGCTCTCGCCAAAGAACTTCCCGTCGCGAAAAGACACAAACAACTTATAGTTAATAAAAACTTTTTCATTTCTTTACCTTTCATCGTCATAGTTAGGGGTGGGTAATTTTATTGGTTAACAGCGTTACGTTTCCGTTTTCAGCCAATGCCCGGCCCGTCAAGACCGCTCCCGTATTCAGCGTCACTGAGGTATAGGCCATGATATTTCCCACCATGGAAACCGTGGTATCCATGGAACAATAGCCCGCTGCCGTCCAAAAAACGTTGGCCGCTTGCGCGCCGTTAGTCAAAATGATTTTGCGGCCCGGACCAATAACCAGATTATTGGTCGACTGGAAAATAAAGATTGAATTAATATTTCCATTGCCGTTCAAGGTTAAGTCAGACATAGCCACATTGAGATTGCCTCCGCAATTGTATAAACCGGGATAAAGAGTCTGGCCTCCGATATCGGCGCCCGCGGGAATAGAAGCTCCACCCGACCGTCCCGAAGCGTCCGTATAAGCCGTTCCCAGGTTTAGTTTGGCGATATTCGCCGCGCCGTCACCCACGTCAATCGCGCCGCCGCAGGATTCCACAATCGCTGGCGAACCGGTCACCGAGGTCGAACCATTCGGATAACAGCCGTAACCACCGCAGGTCGTCGTCGGACCGCTATTGGTAATCCCCGTATAAGAGAGAACCACATAATTGGCCGCATTTCCCAAATTAACCGTGGTTTGCAAGGTGGTTTGAGGTGTTGAATAAGGGGCCTGTGTGGCGGTTGAGGTGGGACCCGGAGTAGACGACCCTCCTACTGGACCCGAACCGCCGCTATTAGCGCAGCCAATCACAAACAACACAGGAAGCGATACCAATACAAACAAACCGCCAATAAGCTTTCTCATTTAAATTTCCTTAACTATTCTTGGACAATTACAAACGCTCATGAATCCAGGCCTTAGTTAAAGCAAGTAACATGCCCCGCTTGATCTCCGCGACAGACCGCAAATGATGGTCAGTAGCCATTTATCATTTAGAGAATGTCTCCTTTTCATCCTGTTTTAGCCCCGACAATCAAAACAGCTAAGCCGCCTATCAAACTGATCGGCACACAAAAAAGGCCGGGAGCATAGCGCCCCCGGCCTGGACCAAAAGTATTTCTCAATTAGCCTTAGTTGAAATAAGCCTTTGCGGTTTTGAACATCTTATCCAAAACCTTAAACGACTTGTCCGCGTCAATTTTAAGAAGCTCCCAATCACCTTCCGCCGACTTCTTAATTTCAAACACTTTCTCTTCCAACCCAGTCCGTTTTTCCTTCAACATCAGAATGTGCTTTTTAAAGTTGTCCAGCTTTTTGGTTGTAGTTCTGTCCGCTTGAGCTTGAAACTTCTCAATTTCATCGTTCCACGAGCTAATGTTTCCTGTTTGTCTGACAACATACTCATTTTGTGTTTCACTCATTATTTCATTCCCCTTTAGTGTCTGATAAACGCGTTTGATCTTCGATCTGAAGTTAAAAGATTTAAAAGGTGAATTGGATTTCACGGCGCCGCCTTTCTGGCACCTCTAAAACCTTTGATGAACTAGCGGTGATCATCAGGATGGTCATCATGGTGCTCGCCGCCAACCTTCAGTATGACCGCGGGATGGGGTTTAGGGTGATAATGATGACGGCGGTGATGAACAGGGGCCACCACAACCACTTTCGCGTGCTCATGGTCATCGTGATGTTCATCCCGAACAATCAATTCATCAGCCATAGCCACTCCCGTTCCACTCAAAAACAGCACACCTAACAAAACCTTAAATAACTTTTTCATAACAGCCTCCCCCTCTTTGAATACCTACGGCAGGGCGTAAGCCAAGCCATAAGCCCTGGTTGCGCCAACCGTTAAAATAACGATTGGCATTGGTGATTAGCTAATTCTGTGAATATTCGCTGCTATAAGGCTGCCCATCCGCCGCGAACAGGTCGTAAGACCCGTCATTCAACTTCAGAATGATCTCTAAAGGCCTTCCGTTGCCTGGATCCGAATACTGAACGCTTTGAACACCCGAAGCTAAATAGATCGGATCAAAGGCGGGTATGGCTGCCGTATCGTAAAGAAACGCGTCGCCATCGCTTTGTACTAACTTGACTCGGCGGGAGCCATCCGGGCTGTTATAAACCGTTTCATTGGCCTGTTCATCGCCAGAGACCACAATCTGATCCTCCGCCGAGTTCGCCGGGATGTAATCCGCGTTGTCATAAGCGTAAAGATCACCGACGTGGTAAGGATCCTGCCACCACCAATAGTTGTCGTTGTAAAAACACCAGCGGTTATAGCCGCTGTCATACCACCACCAACGGCCAGCGTAATTGCGGGTCCAAAAATACTGGTTGCCGCTGTAAAAGCCGTACCAGTGGTAGCCCGAATTATCGACGTAGTGAGCGTAATTAAACCCATTGCCGTTATGCCAATAGGTTTGTCCTCTTTGATTTTCGCTGGCGCTTTCACGGCTTAATTGCTCGCCGAAAGCCGGACGGCTCACGACGGACATTTGCGCGCGCACACCCGCGTTATTAAATTGCCGGGCACCGACCAGCGATGCCTTGATGGCCTCGCCTTTGGGCCCAGTACGGGGATAGCTAATCATCGAATGAGCGCGGTCAGTGGTCACCATTTCAGAACGCTCCGTAATATGGCTCGGTTCTGACTTCACGCCGATTTTGGCCAGCTTCTGCCGGACATAACCCTGCTGATAAGCATGGTGATGAACCACATTCGCCGCCCGAACACCCGCAACCCGAGCCGTGCTGAGCTGCCGGGTGGCCTGAACCCGTTGAGCCGGCACAGCCGACTTGGCACGGGGTTGAGCCGTGCGATTCCATTGAACATGGGCGTAAGAAGGCTGTTGCGCCGGTTTGGGGTTACTCGCCCGGTTCATGTGAATCACCATGGGCTGACGAACCTGAACCGGACGGCTGGCGCGCATCGGAGCGGCCTGACGGGCTGGCGCGGCCGCGTGGGATCCGCCGCCTCGATTACCTCCGCCCTTCCCGTGGTCTTCCTCGGCGTGAACTACCGCGCCGGTCATAAAGACCAGGATACCGACTAAGAGAACTGTACGTTTCATTTTCTCCTCCTTCATTATTTGGTTTGGTTAGACGAGGCTTTTTCTAAAACAGTGACTACGCACGAGAGATTTTTAAAGTAGGGTTTGTGCTTCAACCCTGTGTCGCCGATATTGAATTCCAATACACGGATTTCCACATCAAAACCATCGTAACGAACCACACGAAGCGCTCCGCGGTCGCTGGGCGTGCCCGGACCCGGCTTCAAGGCGCGGACGCCAAAATTATCATCCGTTCTAAAATCCGCCGCGGTTATTTCACGAAGCGAGGGAACGTCTCTGGACTCATCGGTTTTAATCACATCTTGATTTGCCTCATCTTTCGAGAAAGAAATCATATAACCCGCTACACCGTCTTCGCCCTTTTCTGTGGTGACTTGAAGATACAAGCCATCCCAAACCTTAGAATAAAAACGGGTATCATCTCCCGCCGGAACCCCTGGCAACCCATCAGATTTACTGCCGTTAAACGGCATGTAAAAAGAGGCGATTCTCATATGATCTTTGGGAGAATTCATCCCCAACCGGCTAATCACCCTGGCATCATCTTCATCCGCCCAGGCTAATCCAACGCTTCCCACGAACAACGCCGCGGCTAATGCCCAACCTAAATCTTTCATTTTCATCTGAGACTCCTTAGTGATTTAACCGACCATCCCTGCTGATCCATTCCCAAAATCAACTTAACTCCGATATCAATC
>Ga0206920_1019_pt1 | contig 67425 bp, 65 predicted proteins | sample Alteio_BWOrgHeat_65_FD_152934 | JGI IMG/M metagenome (GOLD analysis project Ga0206920, IMG submission 152934) | Enriched cells from forest soil in Barre Woods Harvard Forest LTER site, Petersham, Massachusetts, United States -... | ecosystem: Environmental > Terrestrial > Soil > Temperate forest >...
CTTTATAAGCGCGCAAAGCTCGCTCTATATTATAAGGATGAGTGGCTTTTTGTTGCGCAGAAAGAGATGATGTTTGTTCAATCAAATGTAATGTTTTTTGAACAGACATTTTGCCTAAGTTTGCTAAAGTAAGTGAATTGAATTTTTTAAACTGTTTTTTTTGGCAATCTTCTTTTTGATGTTTCTCAAGATACCATTGGCAATAGTCTAAGGTGCATTGCTTGCAGCAGGCAGCATGTATGCCAAGTCTATCAGCTTGACGCTCTTCGCGTTGTTTTTTCAGATAATATTCAGGATCCTGTGCATCAATTGCCGAATGTTTTAAGATTACATGGGCAGCTTCATGATGCATAATAATTCTTTGTGTCCCAAAAGAACAGGTGGAAAAACATCCTTTTTCATTAAAATTTATAGCTTGAATGTCTGTGTCATCAAAATTATAAAAATATGCGCATGCATGATGCTCATAATTTGGATCATTAGTTAAAACGACCTCTTGTGGTTTTGGATGATTACAGTTTTTCAGGGCTTCAAATGCTAACTGGCGATATTGTTTTGAAGGTTGAATAGCAGCTTTTTTAGCATCAATTTGGCACAATTGCTTTTTTTTTAACTTTTTAAATGCAGCAGGTGTTTTCGTATGAACCGGTACATAATTTTCTTTTGTTAATGGCGCTGGTTTCGATCCGTGAATTGATGAATCGCTTATTGCAATACAAAAGAGTATGATTTTAATGTGCATAATCTTGTTTAATTTATTGTACAGTATTTGGTGATAATGAAATTATCTCAATAGGGTACGCATTTTTTTCAATATTTCAATGAGATGTTATAGAAATACTTATGAGCTCGAGTTAATAAAATATAAAAAAGACGTTGTAAAAATAAATGATATTGTTCTCGTCCGTTCGCCCTGAGCGAAGCAGCCTTATGCTGCGGAGTTGAAGGGTAAAACATATTTTTTCTAAAAATGTTAGCAACAAATAATTAATTTTTTCAAATTTATGAGGATTTATCCTTCAAGTCCGCGGCAATGCCGCTTCCCTCAGGACGAACGGGAAAGATCATCTTTTTGTGATAGGTACATAAAACATCCCCTAATGCACGCGAATCAATATAGATTCGCAGTGCTCGTTCTATATCAAAAGGATGTTCTTTCCTTCGAGTGATAGCGAGCGTTTCCATCGCAGGTAAAATTGCTTCAATGCGATCACTAGTTATTTGCTCAAGATTATGTAGAGAGCATAGAACATATTTTTTGAGTGTTGGTTCTTTATTTTCTTTCGCGTGACGATTAATAAAATAGGCAGCGCATTCTCGGGCACACGCAATACATTGTGCATGATGTACCGCTTGGTGATCCGCTTCAATTTCACGATGCAGCATATTCAGATAATAATATTTATCTCTCAGTATTGGATTTGCAAAATGTTGGGCAATAATATGCCACGCTTCATGATGCATAATTATGCGTATAACGCCATAGGGAGCTTTAGCTAAAGGTTGTTTTTCGTTAAAATTTAAGGCAATGGCAGTTAATCCATGTATTAAACCAAGACCAGAACCAATGGATATTGCTTGTGCGCTTGGATCACTAGTGATAATGACAATTTCAGGATGTGGGTGCCCTAAATTTAATAATGCTTCGTATGCTAGTTCTCTGAAGAAAATAGAAGAGGTCCTTTTTTTATTAATGAGATCTGTTTGGCACAGATGAGCATTACGCAGTGCTTTAAATGCAGCCTCGTTTTGTGCTTGTATATTTCCTTTATAAAATTGCATGGGAAGATCAATAATTGATTCATGAGCTGATGCAAATGAGGTGAAAAATAGGAGTGTTATGAGTAAATTATTTTGCATGTTATCTGCGTTATTAAGCAACTTGAAGTTTTTAATTATTTATAAACCAATTTGCAACAGATGACTAGCTATTATAAAATAATTAATCGATCTAGCTCAATTATTGTATGTTAACTTGTAAAGATTTAAAATCTATGACAGGCTTTTTTTTGTGATTCGCTGATGGTGTTGTATGCCAATAGACCAACATACATAAAAGGTGTGGCACGAGCAGCACCACTTGTTGCTCTATACATAGTTTTAAAAGCTTTTGCCTGTTCAGCTTTGCTTAAATGGGAATAAAATTCTTCATATAATCTTTTTCCATCACTTAGACGGTTTTTATCAGCCTGGGGGATAAGTGCGTGCATATTTACACGTAAATGATAGCAAACTCCCGTAAGTACGCCTATATATTCACTGTTATTGGTAGGAGATACTGCAGGTTTTTGTAAACCTTGTATTATTGCTGTATCAAGAGACTTAGTTGTTTGATATGCATCGACAATATGTGCTAGTTTGAGCATCGCGTAACAACCCATAATGCCTCCGAGTGGGCCTGCAGCCCATATTTTTGCTCGAGTCGATTTGCTCAGTTTTGTTAATGGATCCTGACCTTGATTACTTATTATGTCAAGGCGAGCACCGTTTAAAGGATTTAGGGGTATATTTATTTTTAAATTTTCGCTTTTTATTCCTGCCATTCTAGCCGCTGCATAATGGCCTAATTCATGGCAAGTGTTACCTGCCAATAAAGTGCCATAGATGCCTGCAGGCGTAGTTAAGACTGAAAACAATAATGATTGTGTGGTTTTAGGTTTCTCCATGCCATAGCCAAATTGGGATATTGTTGCCAAAATAATAAAATAAAGAATGTTCGTTTTTTTCATGATGAGCTCCAATATTGATTTTAACTGACTAGGCATTGATAAGCATATTAAATTTTGGCACTTCGTTTTTTTTATTTTTCATGGCAATTTTAAGCTCTTTGCGTTCTTGCTTTTTTTGTTTTTTGATGGTCACACGCTTACGATTTTTAGCTTGTAAACTCCATTCATTGACATACACATTATGCGCATCCACATAAGCTTGATATACATGTTTGCTGTATTCTTCTACCGTGAATGAATCAGGTGCATAAGGGTGTGCCATTGCTTGCAGTTTTTTGAATGTTTCTTGCGGGATAAATTCCACTACTTTATGAAATTTGTGCTGTTTAACACTTTTAATAAGTGTAATGCCGTGTTCCGGACGCATATCAAAAATAATTGGGTGCTCAGGATGTAATTGATGCTCAACTTCGTTAACAGTTTTAATAATAAGCGGAAATATTGATACTGCTGGTAATGGATTAAGAGCGAATGTTTGTCGGTAATGTACCGGAGTCCAACCAAAGAACCACAATTCAGCATGACCAGGAGAAGAATCTTTGAGCAAATGAGATTTTCCTGAAACAATTGCCTTGTTTTTAAAATTATAGGTATTTGCAAACTTCTTTTTGTTGCTACGAGATTTTGGCGTATTACGCGTGAGCTTGAGTTGAATTTGAATTAATTTTTTGGGTAAAATAAATCCTGGGCGTTCTTTGAAAACGCGTTGAGAAAAAAAACGATTAAATGAAAAGAAATCAAGTTTTTGTACCCGATCGCCAGTTGAAAAAATATTGTATACTTTTTTGAAAACTTCATCTTGAATGAGATAATCGGTTTCCGATTGAATCGGTGTGCCAAGCAACAATGTTTCGTCGATCACTAAATTTTTATTTACCGCTTCTTTTTGACGTACGCCACCAAGATTTAATACTACATTTCCTCCATGAGAATAACCAATAACGCGTACTTTTGGTATTATTCCTTTTGCTTGGAATGATTCTATTTCTTGATCTATGGCATTGTAAAGACCTAACGCTTCTTTATAGCGGCATGTTGGGCTTAAAAGACCTGACCAACCAAAGGTATAATAATGATTTTCGATATGGGGCCCATGACTCCATAAGGTTACCTCATCTAAGATTCTTGCCAAGGCACTTGAGGCGTTACCTTTGTCCATAAGAGTAGGATCAATTTTTAAGTGGCCAAAATCTTGCATAGCTTGATTTTTATAGAAATGGTTATTTTGCCTCATAATTTCAACAGCTTTGGCGTAGGTGGTGTTTTCGACGTCATCTCGCATGAATCTCAAGAAGTTGCTGGCGGTCAAGTGCGGTTTGATGCTCATGATGCCATGCACAAAAAAGTTTAACCATACTTCACGTGCTTGCTCAATTCGGGCAGTCTCTGGGGTGTCTTCAACCTGAGTACGCAAAGGGCTATAGGCCAATAGCATGGCCATGCCAACAAGAATATAACTGAGTACTATTTTGCGTTTCACGGTATTGCGTCCCTCTTTATAAAATCCCCACCCGATTGCTTATGAGTACTTCCATTTTATCATAAAATTGGATGTATATGCCATCGATTTTATGACTGAAATTTCAATTCCCACTTTTACATTCATATCCATCTTATCACAAAATTTAATAAAATTCAAACTGAATTTACCAAACATGCAAAAGCTCTTGCGTGCAGCGCTTATTCGATGATACGTCTGAGTATAAAAGGGGGGTGTATAAAAAAGCAACCCCCATGAAAGAGAGTTGCTTTTCTGATTACTTGGTTCAAAATTTATTTTGTCGCTTTAGCTGTAGCTGCGAGTAACTTTCTGTTTGATTCAAATTGTTCGATGAAAGATTCATTTGACTGATTTTCGTGGATTGCCTTGAACTGTGCATGATCTATCACAAACGCACCTTTTTGTTCCAATGCTTTTTGCGCTTCCTCTTGAGCCAAAAGAGAGGCGATGTTGGGATTTTTTGTTCCTACAACTAATGCACCCACTTGTTTATAAGAGCCATTTTTTGTTCTTACTGCAAAATTTGGCAGGTAGACATAGTTGCCTTGGCTTACGTTGGGAACATCAGTACTTTTACTGAACATGCCACTTTTTCCTAGGAAAGAAAGATTGCCTTTACTCTTAAATTTAAAAGAATAGCCAAACAAAGTAGGTATTAATTCAATTATCTGTGTTTGTGCAAATGGATGTTGAGGATCCAATTGCGCCTTTAAGATAGTATCTTGAATATTCTGATTGAGTTTGTTTGTAGTGTCTTGTGCTTGCGTTTGTAGAGTTCTTATAGGTGCCATAGCTGCTGCATGTTGAGCTGCTATTTTTTCCGCACGTAACTGAGCAAGCAGTTTTTGTTGCTCTTGTGATACTGTATGACCATGGTAAGCTGCAGCAGAGCTTGCAACGGCAACGGCACTGATCGCAACTAAAGCTCGATTTTTAGCTGTATTAACTACGTTAGCAGTATGTTGCCACATACCCTGGGCTGAACCGCCAATAAGTGATAAGGCTAAAATAGTTAGAATTTGTTTGTTCTTCATGTTTTTTTCCTCCCTTGCCCGTCGTAACTTGCCAAGCCTTATGGCGTGGATAAGTGAAGACTGGGTCCATTTTTTTAAAAAGTTGAAATTATGCTATTACTATAGCTCTAACTATAACACAATAATTTCTATTTGCAACAAAATATTAAAATTGGGGGTTTTTCCTGGAAAGCCACTTAAGATTACCTGGAGCTTCTCTTTTTCAAGGAAAATTATCTTTATAGCTCATAGGATAGGAAAATGTTCCACATGTCGATTTTTAATAGGTCATTATGGTATACCTAAAGGGAAAATATTAAAAAAGGGGAGAATGCATGAAGTTTTTTACCAGAATGCGTTGGTGTATGAGTGCAACGTGGCGTTGGATTAAGGCAACATTGCAGATGCTGCGGGGAGCATGGCAAATTTCAAAACTGAATTTGCCTATAGTGACTATTTTTGGGGGTGCGCGTTTTTTGCAAGCTGATAAGTATGCGGTGCTTGCCAATAAACTTGCAGCAATGTTTGTTGAACAAAATATTTCTGTTATTACCGGTGGTGGATCAGGAATAATGGAGGCGGCAAATTGTGGAGCAGTAGCTCAAGCAAGTAAAACAGGAAAAGGCAAAAGTATAGGAATTAATGTTAAGGGGCTTGAGGAACGAAACAAATGTGCGCAAGAATATTTTGAGCTGAATGATTTTTTTGCCAGAAAATATTTGATGACCCATTTTTCCATGGGTTTTGTTGTGTTTCCAGGTGGATTTGGCACTTTAGAAGAATTGGGCGAAATTCTCACATTGATTCAAACAAAAAAAATGCCGCATTTGCCCATCGTTCTTATTGGTGTAGAATATTGGAGCCCATTTATGGAATGGCTCAATAAAGAAGTTATCACCCACGGAGCCATTTCTAATCAAGAGATAGAACTCTTTGTTTTAACTGATGATTTACAGCGAGCATTGAGCTTGGTGTGCACTACGTGTCGAGTTGGACCTGATGACCCCAAATAAAAGAATCATTCTTGATGTCTATGTATGTGATTGCCCACTTGATAACCAATCCACGAAAGTAAAATTGCAGCGATCTCTTTTGGTATTAAGATAGGATACAATCTAAAAAAGATAAAACCTATGAGGCCGAAAATAATTGATACGATTGCCGCATTTTTTTTTAAATTGGATCCAAAATAGCTATACAATAATGGTACCAATAAACAGCTGACCGAAATTTCATAACTACTGATCAAAATATAAATAATATCTTGGGGAACAACGTACGAAGCGATCAATGCTACTATACCGGTAACCAATGTAACTAGTTTAGAAACGGTCAATTGATTTTTAATGCCCAAGAATGAAAAATCAAAATCTTGCGCAATATTAGAACTTACTGCGCACAACAATGAATCAGCAGTTGAGGTTATTGCTGCAATAATGCCACAGACAGCAAAAATTACGGCATATTCATTAGTCAACATTTCAATAACAGGTATTAATGGACTTGCGCCTTCTGCTAAAGGTACATGCATTAAGCGAGCCTTCATGCCAAAATAAATGGGGATGAGTGATAAAGCAAGTAAAATAATGCTTGATCCAATTGCCGATAATGCAGCAATTCGTTGTGTGCGTGCAGCAAAAAAGCGTTGTGCTAAATCTTGCTCGATCAGGGAAAATAATGCAGGCAAACTAATAGTGGCAATTAAAGATGAAGTTGATATTTCATTGTGTGAAAAATTGTTTTGTATATTTATCAGTGATGAAAGCGAAAAAAATGAAGCAACTTCGGTCAATAAGCTATAGATGAAAATGGAGCCAAACACCAAAATAATTACCCAGACTTGTGCAGTATCAGTAACCACGACAGCTTTAAGTCCACCAATCATGGTGTAGATGATGACAAACGCCCAAAATATAAGAAAGATAATCTCATTGTTAATATTAAGACCTAATAAAAGTGAGCGTGATGCAACAACTTGCGCAATTAAAATACCGCACATGGTTGCAATAGAAAGAAGCGAAGCAACTTTTTTTAGATTTATGGAGTTATATTTTGTTTGAAACAGTTCTGCGGTTGTTGCTACGTTAAGCGATCGCAATTTTGCTGCAAAACCCAAACCTAAAAGGAGAAAACCCAAACTCATGCCAAGCGTATACAAAATGCCCCAATAGCCAATGGTATAAGCTTTTTCTGTGGTACCAAGGAGCATGCCGCCACCAAGTTGTGTGGCAATTAGCGTAAAAATAACGGGCCAGAGACCAAGATCCCGGCCAGCTAAAAAATAGTCAGTATTAGTTTTTATATTTTTAGCTGCGTACAGGCCGATAAAAAAATAAAAAATACCGAGCGCAGAAAAAATAGTGAGAAATAACGTAGGGTTCATGGTTTTTTCCTTGTATGTGCAAATAAAAGTTTAGAGTACAAGATGTGCTGCTTTCTGTAAACCACAAGCCATAAAATCAACAATATTACCACTGCCACAAAGTACGATAAGTTGAGCAACTGTTTTATATATCAACCCCTTGAATGCAATTTCTACAGAGTCGATTAAAAAACATCCATGTGTACCAATAGTTTGTATAAATTGTGGGCATATAGAGTTAACGATTTGTTTCAAGGTGCCCACCATCAGTGAACTATTTTGAGCTACGGGCAGCGTGTATACTTCATGGTAGCGATTATATATTTTGATACAAACATAGGTCAGCGTAGCGATATTAATTACTTTGTGAGCGTTTTCCACCGTGAGCCAAGGTTTTGATTGTGGTTGGTTAGGCATCGGTTCTTGCAAAAAATCTACTGTCGCACAATCGGTATTGTACATCCATGTATGTAGTGGATGTGTACTTTCTTTATTTTCTGTTTCGGTCACGGCGTTATTTTTCACAAAATCATCAGAAAATTGCCATGGTGTTTTATATATATTTCCATGGCAATTGAAAGTTATGATTAAGTAAACAAGACCCAATTTTTTAAACTGCAAACTCATGCGCTAACTTTATACTCTGCAATCGATTTAATCACCAGTTTCTTGAGCATCTCTAAACGTTTTATTTTTTTTGCGGCTAGATGCAACGATTCATGCTGACGCGGAAATATTGGAGCTATTTTTAAATGATTAAGCCAATCGTGCAGTTTGAGAAAGTTTAGCAACTGCGCGGTTTCGGCATCGATATCATTATAAAAATGTACCAATGGATTTAAAAAAGAAGTTTCATTGTGTGCATCAGTATATTTTGCTTGAATGTCAGCAAAGAGTTCTTTGGTCAGTTGTGATTCGGTATTGTTGAGTAAGTTGATGGGAATGTTTTGTTTCCAACTAGACCATGTATCATTTTTTGCAAGTGTTACATACGAAGTATAAAGCATTTTTGCAAGTACGGCGCTATAGCATATACCAGCACCAACACATAATTTTGCTGCCAATAATCCCATAGAGCTCAAAGTCCATGATGGGAGAGCGGGCACTTGAGAGGCATTTTGATATATTGGTTTTGCACCTGAAGGTAATGTTTCTTCAGGAAGAATAGGATCAAATTGCACATGAGTTTGTTTTGCGCGAGTTTGTTGCTGCTCGGGTTTGCTCATATCAACGGATGTATTCAGTTCATATTTTGGAGAATGGTTTTCTACCAAATTTACGGTTAATTGTGGTGGAAGAGATTGGCTTGCTTGAGAACATGGCCCTGTGCAATCAGTTGAGCATGATGAATTTTCTTGGGGTGCTAATACTGTTTGGGCAGATGATGCTGTGTGATGAGATGATCGAGTAGAATCTGAAAAATGAGCAACACTTTCTACTGTTACTGTTCTACCACATATTACTTGGGATGTTACTTTGGGTTGGTTGTTATTGGTTGAATGAATGGTAATGCCTATGGGGGTTGGTTGACTAGGATGTTGTTGATGTGTGGCAGCTATGACAGATTGCACAATAACAATACAACATATTATTTTTAATGATTTCATAAATAATTTCATGAGATACTCCTGATTTAAAAAAATAATCAATTCTATAAACATATAAATTAATAAATAACGCTTCCGAGTCAGCCGTTAGGCCCTATCGAAGGGCCTTTTTTTAATCTTCTAATGGTTGCCCAAAAAGACGTTGTTTAACGATTTCAAATTCTTGCTGCATATGGCCTTGAGGTAATACGTGCAATAATGTACCATTATTTTTTGTTAATGCTTCATAATATTGCTTGATGCATTTTTCTAAATCTTCATGTCGCCGTGCTGACTGAGTTGAAATAAAATAAAGCGGTTCACTCAAGCTCCCTTTAGGATATAAAGCTTGAATAACTATTTTTTGAGCCTTTCTGCGTTGTTGGGCCAAACTTACGGGAAATAGTTCAGGATTTTGTCGACTATGAAGAAAATCTTGCCACCATTTTTCATTTGGTTTGTTGTCTTTATTATTATAATTTTTTAATAACACTCTTATATATTCTCCAAAAGGGAGATTTAAAAAGTAATTGAGAGCAGTAGGATCATCTAAATTTTGCAAATTTTCTCTATATTTTTCTGGTGTCTGACACGCCATGCATTCTCTCAGCCTTTTTCCTTGCAAGTTTTTGCAATCTTTTGGATCATCTTGTGGGATGTGAATTGTTGTAGCCATTTTAATTTCAGGGTTGTTGTTGTTTGTTAAGTTAATCTGTGGGCTACTCGATTGCTGCGTTGCAATATCTGCAACGCATATTGCGTGCGCAATCAAAGCGAGAATGAGAATCATTTTTTTCATCTATCACTCCTGAAATTTAAGAAATTTTTTCTTAACATAGGATGATACATGATCATTGGGCAAGGGTTTGTTAAAATTTTTTTATTTGGACTGTTCCTTCAAGTACGCAGCCGAGCTGCTTCCCTCAGGATGAATGGGGATCATTTTCAATTGCTCTAAGTCAGAGCGTAATTGTTGACTGTTTTTAAAATAGATGCCAATCATGTTTGCTTGTGCAGCACGAGTCATATTTTGTTTATTATCATCAATCAGAATAATTTTTTTTTGCATTGGATTGCATTCTGTTTGGTACAAAGCAAATCCACCCGGTTGCCGTTTGCCGGTGTAATTATTAGCGTCACTAGGCACATGAATTTGATCAAAGAGGCCGAAAATTTTGGGATAGGAGGCTGATAGTTCTTTTGCTATGGCGTTGCCAATATTTGAAAACAAATGAAGTGTATAGCCCAAATTTTTGAGTTTTTGGGCTATGTCTATTATCTCAGGTTGAGGAGTTTGTGCGTTCGAGATATCGATTGCTAATTTTTTGTACCGCTCAAGAGAAGGATAATGATGCGTTAATCGCATGAAATATTCTTCAGGCACGGCACGCTTTAATTTTAGCGATAAAACTTGATAAGCAAATTTTGGATTCAAAAAATAAAAACCAATCAGGAATGCTTTTTTATTGCGCCACGCTAGGTGAGCAATTTTTTTGCGATCAGGCTTGAACAGTACGCCATGAATGTCGAAGGTAATGATGGTATTTTGTGGTGTGATGTGTGGCGACATAAGGATCTCTTTGGTATGCGGGTTACTTAAAAAGTAGCACATTGTTGAGGGGATGAGAATTGGTGAAAGTTTATTCTGCCTTGAGTAGAAGATTTTTTCCCTGAAAAGCTATGCCCAATAAAAGTATTTTTTTAATGCCCCGACTTTTTAATTCTTGCATATAGTTTTTAGTTTTAATTTGTTCTAATGCTCTATTTGCAGCCAGTTCGAGGCTTTCGCTTGGTTCAACTTTTTTAAATTCAAGGACAATGCCCAATTGGTTAGGTTTTTTTGGAATAATCATAATATCATATCTGCCATTGCCACTTTCTCGGTTTGACTTTATTTCATGCGTATTGCTCAAATAGACCAAAAGACCAAGCACGAAAAGATGATAACTTTTTTCTGGCTCAGTAGGAGAAAAGTCAAAAGAACTCATGCTATTTCCAATAAATTCTTGCAGTATTATTGCAAAAGTTTGCGCATCACCCTCGGTGAGTGATTTTAAAATATTGGTAATTTTGTTGCTGGTAAGTGATGATTCGAAAATATCTTTAACGAGTGATGTGTATACGCGATTAACTTCTTTGTTTGGTATTGCCAGATCGCATATCACATCACCTTCAATTATTTCCAATTTTTTGTAGGTTAAATAACCGGAAAAAACGAGCATACTCCATAAGGCTGTATCATTTCGTTCTAAATTTGGAAATACAATTCCTTCATTGATTTCTTTTGTAACTGCCTGGCCCGTCATTAATAATTCAAGGTCAGCCTTAACGTCTTCCTGCGCTGAAGTTATAAGTTTTTTTATCAGTAAATTGTCGCTTGTGTTCAGCCAATAAGGCTTAATTAATCCTCGTTCAAATGCGCATTGTAAGATAGACCAAGGATTGTAGATGGTCTCAGAGCCAAACATGTATCCATTATACCATTCTTGCACATCAACGATTTTGTCGGATAGTTTTTGATCTTTGAGCAGCTCTTTCACTTCTTGTTGAGTAAATCCAAATTTGTCTTGGAAAAATGTACTGGTAACGGAACTGACAATAATATTATTAAGCCCAGAAAGAATACTTTCTTTTGCGATTCTTAAAATCCCAGTAACTATTGCACGCTCTAAGAAGTTATTATCCTTAAGTGCACCCGATAATAATGAGCGCATAAATATGATCATTTTATCATAATAATCATAATAATAAGATGTTGTTATGGGAGTGTCATACTCATCAATTAAAATTATAACTCTTTTGCCATAATGGTTATAAAGTAGCTCACTTAAAAATGAAAGGCTCGTTTCTATGACCGATTGATCAGCGTTCTGTCCTATAATTGACTGAAACTTGGCAATGGCGTATGAAGAAATAGTTCCATGTAAAAGATAGTTATGACGATCAAATTCATGCGCAATCAGATCTAAAGTTTTTCTATAAGCACCTTCCCATGTTTCTGATTTAATATCTTTAAAAGTCAAAGAAATAATAGGATATTGTCCTTGCAATGCGCGGTATGTTTCTTCTTCTTGCCAAATAGCTTTATCAATAAACAAGTGACTGTTGCTCTCTTTTGATTTCTCAAAAAAATATTGAAGCATAGACATATTAAGTGTTTTACCAAACCGTCGTGGCCTTGTAATGATAATAACCTCTGTTTGTGTATCAAGAAGTTCTTTGATTAAAAGTGTTTTATCAGCGTAATAACAGTTCTTTTCTATTAATTTTTTAAAATTACTTGTGCCCAGAGGTAATAACTTCATATAAAATCCCCAAAATAATTTATTTTTGCTTGGTTTCACTGTTGCGCATCAGGTATGTTTTGTCAAGAGTAAAAGCGATATTTTGTGAATGCTTTTTTGTTGCGCCATGCAAGCTGTGCATTTTTTTTTCGATCTGGTTTAAGAGTACGCCATGAATATCGAAGGTGATGATGGTATTTTGTGGAGTAATGTTGAGCGACATGAAAACCTTTTTGGTTCAGCGGGTTGTTTTATTTTGCTTGGGTAAAAGTAGCATGTTTTGCGCTGATTGGAATGATGTTTGATGAAGGGGTCATAGAATATTATTTAAATCAGTCCAGGGAATAGCTTGGCCTCGAGTACGTTTCTGCACCTGACTGCCGCCATATACAACAATGGCCTCTTGGCTGTTGTGTGTTTGCTCTTGAAACCAGGTGATGGTTTGAAAAAAATTACTATGCATTGTTTCGGATGCCTTGATTTCAACAGGAATAGTTTTTCCTTTTACTTCTATAATAAGATCTATTTCATTTTGATTTGAATCTCTAAAAAAAGATAAAGAAGGATGTAGCGTTTTGACATTAAAGTTTTTCATAAGATCTACAATTACCATGTTTTCAAAAAGAGCTCCATACACTATGCGTTGTTTAACAATAAGATCTTTATCAAATCCCATAAGTGCGGCAGCAAGACCAACATCATAGAAAAATAGTTTTGGCGATTTTGTAATTCGTTTGCCTAAATTTTCATGATATGACGGGAGTCGAAAAAGTACAAAGCTTGTTTCAAGTAAAGCAAGCCAACTTTTTGCGGTAGCAGCGCTGATGCCGCAATTTTCGCCTAAATCTGTGAAATTAAGTGTTGTGCCTATGCGTAAAGCACACAGTTGCATAAATTTTTGAAAAACGAGAATATTATCAATATTTTTTATGGTTCGTATATCCCGTTCGACATACGTCGATATATAATTTTGGTAATATTCTTGGGTATTTATGTGCTGTTGATATACACGTGGATAAAAACCTTTAAAGATTTGTTCTTCCGGTTTTTCGTTGAGTAGGGCGGCGCTTTTTAACTCATGTATTGATAACGGGAGTAAGGTATAAAAATATACGCGGCCTGCGAGTGATTCGCTTATCTTTTCGTGCAATAAAAAATTTTGTGACCCAGAAAGTATGAAGTAACCGGGTTGAGGATTTTTGTCCGCATCTACTTTTATTTGAGAAAATAGTTTTGGCGCATATTGGGCTTCATCTATAATAATGCCGTGCTCATTTTTATAACTACTTAAAAATCCTTTAGGGTCAGAATTTGCAAACTCGAAAAGTTCTGCATCTTGCATGTCTAGGTATGTGTGATTTTTGAACAGTTCTTTTGCTAGGGAGCTTTTGCCAGATTGACGTGGCCCAATTATCGCCACCACCGGCATTTGTTTGGCCCCAGATAATATCACATGTGCTAAGTCTCTTTTAATAAACATACCGTCTCCCTGTGGTTTTATGTAAATTATAACATTGAGTGTTGGATTTTCATAGGGTTTAGTTATAGATTTGCATAAATTCAGCCTGGCAAAGGCTTTTCTTAATTAATTATCTTGTTGCGCCATGCAAGCTGTGCATTTTTTTTTCGATCTGGTTTAAAAAGAGTACGCCATGAATATCAAAGGTGAGGATGGTATTTTGTGGTGTTATAATTGAAGAGAATTCAAAAAAATGTATGCCTTCATTTTTGGATGAAGGCATACGGATATAGTCTTATCCTAGCTTTGCTTGCAGACACAAGAGCACCCTGCTATGACGCCGAGCTTTGCTTGCAGACACAAGAGCACCCTGCTATGACGCCCTGATTTGTTGCTGTGCTACCAGGATTTATAGGAACTTTACCCCCTACACTGCAAACGGTAGTGCAACTTTCTCCACATGTTCCAGGGAGATACGTTGTCGGAGTGCCTTTAGCTTCCATTTTCATATAAATAGTAGCTGCACCGCCCAAAAGCGCTACCGCCAACATCATTTTTGTAAAATTCTTCATGAGTTCTCCTTCTTTTAAGGTTTAAAAATAATAGAAGACAGAGACAATCTCTGTTTCTACTTGTAATTGTATCAGATTTTAATGCTTAAATTCAATGGTTTTTGATATTTGAATTGATGGTTTTGCTCGATGGGCCATGGCGGGTTTTTTTTGGGGGTAAAATGACGTAAAATAAAGGGTATTTTCGGTCTGGTTGTGCTTCACGCCATGAATATCAAAGTCGATGATGGTATTTTGTTATGTGATGTGTGGCGACATAAAAATCTTTTTGTTATGCTTTTTTCAAGTAACAATTGGGCACCTTGTGCCGGCCAATTAATCTTATCAAGAAAAGGATTAAAATGTGATTATCAAGGATTATTGTTCTGAATTTTCCTTAATGCATGCCATATATTTAAGATACAGAAAGCGATATTCAGCTCCATGTAAATTGTTCAGCAATCGATATCCTGCATCATTTCTCAAAAAATCTTTAGCATCTATTCCAGCGTTTGCCGCTTTCTGATCAATTTTTTGTTTGATTTGTGCCATGCGCTCCAGTTCATCGGCTATCATCTTTTGATATTCAGGTAGCGTTGTCTCTTTTATAAAAAGGCGTTCTCCTATTTTTTTATCATCGATTCCTCATCTGTTTGCTGTGCGCTTGGCATCACGATGCCGCCATATAAACTTAATAATGCTGCATAAATTAATAATTTTTTCATGAGTGATTCTTTTTCGTTATCTTAATTTTCATTTTCAATATCGAAAAGAATAGAATGGCATTAAAAATTTTTTTGAGAATTAGAAGCCCCCATTTTGTTCAGGGGGGCTTCTAATTCTTTAATAATTATGCATCGCAGTAACAGTAATAACGAACGCCAGTGCCCTCGACTTCTCTTTGAGGGCTATCTGAACAACTTGTGCAATCAGCGAATGTAGCATGACAACTCACAGAAGATCCAGAAACTTCGTGAGAGTGTTGACATGTGAGCCCCTTGGCATTCAAGTTATTAAATTTTATAATTGTTCCAGCACCACCCAAAAGCGCTACCGCCAACATTATTTTTGTAAAATTCTTCATAGAATCTCCTTCTTTATAAGGTTTAAAAATAATAGAACACTAGAGACAACCTCTGTTTCTACTTGTAATTGTATCAGCTTTTAATGCTGAAATGCAATGGTTTTTGGATGTTTTATTTGATAATTTAGCTCTATGGGCCAGGGCAGGGGTCATTGGGGGTGAAAATAGTTAAAATAAGGGGTTTTTTGTAAGAAAACTAAGCGTTGCTACAATTATAGCAACGCTTAGTGAATAACGACTTAATTGTTTTATTTTCCCTCTCCTGTTGCACATCTTGTATAACCACCATTAACATTCAGATTACTTGGAATCATGTGGTCTTTCGCGTTGCAAGAGGTACAAGAAGTTCCGTCCGATGAATACTGCTTGCTGTTGCATACAGCACACATTGTAGTAGAACCAGCTTTGGAAACAACTTCAGAACCTGGTTGACAAGTGGTAACTCCCGTTGAACCTGTGTTACCATAATTATTCTTGCCATTCAACGTAGGAACTTGGTTGCTAGCTATCCCTTTACAAAAAGCAGATGTCCCATTTTGATAGGAGTTTGCAGGGCAAGTTGAACAAGTATTGTTAGATAATCCCTGACCGGCTGGACATGATGAGGGTCCGCATCCTGTTGCTCCTGATGATGCAGATTGATTGACACCAGCGCCACCAATTGTTGTTGTGCCACTACACGCTACGCATTGAAAATTAGTACTGCTATTGCTATAATAGCCTTTTGAGCAGGCTTGACACCCGTTTGATGCATTTTGGCCAGCAGAACAAGGTTTACAATTTTGACCGCCGATATTATTAATGTTGGCTGGATTAATTGTAAATTGGGTAATTACTCCCGCACAAGACTGGCATCCACTTCCACTGGTCGAGTAGTATCCTTGAGCACAAAGATAACAGTTAGACCCTGAAGCTAATGATGTTTGGTGAGTGGTTGTGTTGCCGCTTCCCGCCCTCCCCTGACCTGCAGCACAAGAATATGAGCTTTCATGTGTTACGGTAAGCATAATTAATGTAAATGCCATTATAATTTTTTTATTCATTTCCGATCCTTCGTTTAAGGTTAAAATAATAGGTCGCAGAGACCGCCTCTGTTTCTACTTGTAATTTTAACTGTTTTTAATGCCTAAATGCAATGATTTTTGGATATTTAATTTGAGGGTTTATCTAGATGAGTTTGGGCGGAGGTGATTGGGGGTGAAAATAGTTAAAATAAAGGGTGTTTGGGGTTCTAGTGTCGGGTTACACCGGGCTGGCGCCTGTCCTGCGTAGCTTGCCGAGCCTGACTGCGTCCGCCGTAGCCAGCCAAGTCGGAAGACATGGATTGGCGTAGGAGGATGGCCCGGATAAGCGTAGAAGGATCCAGTGTTCGTTGGAAAAGAGATTAGGAAGTTTTAGGTTGAGTTAAAGATGTGTCGGTTAGTTCAAGTAATTCTTCAAGTTTGATTTCATCATAGCGATCAATAATCACATGAGATTTGCTGATGCGTTCAGGTTTTTTTGCGGTATTAATACCGATGCAAAACATGCCAGCATCGCGAGCAGCTTGAATGCCATGAGCTGAATCTTCAATCGCGATACATTCAGATGGATGCAAGCCAAGTTGTTTTGCTGCATGCAGATAAAGTGCCGGATGTGGTTTAAACAGATTGTTCACATGAGTAATGTTATAAATATGTTCACCAAAAAAGCGTTCTAAATTAAGAGCTTTTTTTGTGATTGCAACTGTTTGGTCCGTTGCATTAGTTGCAAGACCAACTTTGAGATTTAATTTCATCACTTTATCATGAAATTCAGTAAAACCAGGGATAAAGCGAATGCCTTCCTCATACAATTCATCTGCATGAGTCGATTTTTCTTTAATCATTTCATGCACATCATCATCAAGATTAAAATATTCTTTGATGATGCGGCAGCATTCGGTCATTGCCATGCCTGATAGTTTTTTGCCCAGCTCTTCTTCAATTTCTGGGGTTAATGTGATGCCGCGTTTTGCAAGCAGCACTTGTGTTGCTTTATACCAAATGTGTTCGGTATCGATAATCGTACCGTCCATATCAAATATAATTGCTTTGTATTTCATAGATGCTCCTTTTGGATATTTAAGTGTAATAAGTAACTCCTTACGTGCCCGCCGAAGCTTCAGCGTAGGCTGGTTTTTTTGTAGTTTAGTATATTTGTCATCTTTAATTCTACGCTTTTATAGTAATTTTGCACGTGCATGATGAGCTATTAAGTTTTTTTAACCGATGCTTTTAAAAGATGACGTTCTTGCTCAAGCTCTGCACGTCTTTGCACAAATGCAGGATCATCGGTGGCAATTTTCAAGAGATCTACGTATTGCTGATAGTCTTTTCTATCACTATGAGCCGTATAAGTCGCTTGGCTAGTTCTTAGATCATAAGCTGTTTTCCCTGCACTATTGATGAGATATTTTCTGGCCCCGTATTCAAGCAACACCTGAATTGCATGTATGTGCTCATAACGTGCTGCTTCCATAAGTGGGGTCTCTCCTTTCAGATTAACAGCATTGACATGAGTTCCTGACCGTAGCAAGATGTGCATGTGGTCGACAAAATTATTTCTTGCTGCACCATGAAGCGCAGTTTCACCAGAAATATTTACTTCATTAAGGTTCGCTTTTGCTTTAATAAGTGCTTTTAGTAAATCAAGAGGTGCTTGTCCATTACAAGATGCTTGTAGTGGAGCATAATGATGACTCCACAATCCACAGCGAAGTTGAGCGTCATGTAGATCAAAATTAACCTTTTTGTCCGGATTGTTTGTAGCAAGGCTTAAGGCAATGTTAAAGCTGAGATGTCTGCCGTTAAAGGTACTATTGAAAGCATCTCGCATGCGAGCTTCAAATTCTTCCTGAGAAGCGCATTTATACTGATTTTGCTCTGAGCTTAATGTCACCAGGCTTGTGGCCAGGCAGATCAAGGTTAAGAATAGTTTTAAGGTGTTTTTCATAGTTTTCCCCCGTATTCGCCGATTCTGAAATTATTCTATTTGAATTATAGCATAATTTCAGAAAGAGTCAATGGTGAGGTAAGAAAGGCTTAATTTTAGGTATGTTTTGTGTCTTTTGTAGATCAAAATTAACGAGACATGGTAAAGGAAAAGGAACCTGGTATACTCTCAATATGTTTAAAAAAAAATGATACATCAATCTTCCGGTTATACCCATTTACGTACTAATTTTTTATGAGGTAACATATGGTTAATCAAGCGCATAGTAAAAAAAATCTTAAAGTTTCACCTTTGCTTTTTGCTTTGCTTGTTAAAGTTTCAACTTTTTTTAAAGTAAGTTTTGTTGTTGGCTCACACATGGCCATGTTTGGGGCTTCATCTATTATTGCTCCGCTCGCAGGTGCTTTTAATGGGATTGCAGGAACATGTGGTGTGTTTGGTCTTAGTTTGTGTTTAAAAATGCTTTTTGGTGCACCATTTTCGCTCCATTATCTAGCATTTTTCGTTCCAGGATTTTTTGCTTCTCTTTATTGGAGTTCTAATTCCCTATTCATTCGTTTTGTGGTGCCTTTGTTGTGTATGATAGCGTTTATAGCTCATCCTGCAATTGGTGCAGGTTGGGTGTATAGCCTTTATTGGTTAGTGCCTATGACGCTTTATATTTTGCGCAAACAAACAATCTTTTTTAATGCACTTGGCAGCACATTAACAGCTCATGCGGTAGGTTCAGTCATTTGGCAATATACAACACCAATGGCTCCGCAAATATGGCTTGGTTTAATTCCTGTTGTGTTCGTTGAGCGCATGGTGTTTGCATGTGGCATGGTGATTGCATATCATATGATATGCATGAGCATTAAAGTATGGCATGCAAAGTTTGGTCAAACCTCTCTATCCTTCTTAAAATTAGCTAAATAAAATTAGTATTGTTATTGCGAGCGGAGAATGCATATGATCAAACACCTTGCTTGTATCATGGATGGAAATCGTAGATGGGCGCGTCGAAAAGGTTGGTTGCCATGGGTTGGTCACCGTCAAGGAGCTCAAGCAGTTAAGCATGTCATTGATTTTTGTTTAGAAAAAAATATTCCTTATCTTTCGTTATACACCTTTTCTTTAGAAAATTTTAAACGACCACAAGAAGAATTAAACTATCTTTTTGATTTGATGATAGAAGAATCTGATGCATTACTTGAGCAATATGTTGCCAAAGGAGTGCGAGTTCGATTTATTGGAGATCGTTCATTATTTCCGGAAAAAATTAAACCTACCTGTGAACGCATCGAAAAAGAAACTGAGCATTGCACAACGCTTAACTTAAATTTTTTATTTTGCTATGGAGCTCGTCAAGAAATTATTGGTGGCATTAAAGAGATCATACATAAAATAAAAGCAGGGCAGTTGTCAGAAGATCAACTTACTGATGAACTTTTTGCTCAGTGTTTGTGGACTGCTGGCATGCCCGAACCAGATATGATCTTGCGTACCGGTGGAGCAAAACGGTTGAGTAATTTTTTACTGTATCAAGCTGCGTATGCTGAATGTTATTTCATCGATTGTTTGTGGCCAGAGTTGAACAAAAAACATCTTGAACAAGCGATGGTCTTTTTTGACGCTACACAAAGGAATTTTGGCACATGAATACGGTAGGGGTTTTAGGAGCGGGTGCGTGGGGAACTGCGGTTGCCACGTTGTTGGCGGAAAATGGATATAAAGTAAGATTGTGGTGTCATGAAAGTGATGTTGCCAATACTATTAACAGCACAAGAATTAATGCTGCGTATCTGCCTGGTATTATATTGAGTGATCGCATTCATGCAGTAACTGATATAGCTCAAGCAATTTGCGAATCACAATGGATTTTCCAAGCTATTCCCATTACATATTTGCGTAATGTTCTAGAAAGTGCACGAGATTGTTATAACGAGGATCAAATATGGGTCGTTTTAAGCAAGGGCATTGAGCAAAAAACGCTTATGCTACCAACGCATATTATTGATGATGTGTTTGGTGGAAACACAAAAAAGGCAGTTTTTTCTGGCCCCTCTTTTGCAATAGAATTGGCAAAAAAACAGATTACCGCTGTCACATTGGCAGCAACCGATTGTACCATCGGTTTAGAGTTGCAAAAAATATTAGCAAACAGTTATTTTAGGCCCTATATTTCACTTGATATTATCGGTGCACAAGTTGGAGGTGCATTAAAAAATGTGCTCACCTTAGGGGTTGGTATGTTAGATGGTGCGCTTTATAGTGATAATGTAAAAGCTTTTTTAATCACCCGTGGATTGCGGGAAATTGTAGGCATTACTGTTGCGCTAGGTGGTAAGCAAGAAACAATCTATGGATTATCAGGAGTTGGCGACCTCGTTCTTACTTCAATGGGTCAAAGCAGTAAAAATTTGGCCTTTGGTAAACGATTGGGCAGAGGAACGACTTTGACCGCTATTACACAAGAATCAGGCACTCTGCCTGAAGGAATCAACACCATTCAATCGGTATATGAACTTATTCAAGCTAAAAAATTGGATCTACCCATTTGCCAAGGTTTATATCACGTCATTTTTAATAATAAAAACATTCATGAATTTTTAGCCGAACTTATGGCACGTCCACTCGAAGCTGAATGTACTCTTTAATGCATTGGAATAATGGAGTTCGAATGTTTTTTGAGGTTAAAAAAGGCGTTGCTTTTATCAGGCAACGCCTTTTGATTCTTTTAATTAAGCAATTTTATTTATCAGAAGAAACCACTTCCCATCCTTCAGTAATGGCAGCTAAATTCGATGCGCTACCAGTTTTTGTCAAAACGATGACTCTTGCAGCTTGAGCAGGTGAAAGAGGAGTTGGTTCTGCTGCTGGAGTTTGGTCTTGATCAAACGCAGGGAGTCGCATTAATTGATTGAGTCTTGGCAAGTAAATTGCATTAGGAGCATTTGGGATTGCGCCAGCAACAGGTTGTGGTGCTACAGATGACAAAGCCCCTTGAGAGCTTTGGTCCATAGAGGCTAAGTTATTGCCGCTTAACTGACGCACGAGGCTTTCAGCTCTTTCAGCTGGTGTATGTGGTCCTTCAGTAGGAGTTGCATTGGTTGCTCTTGCTGTGGCTTGTTGTCGGGGTGTGGTAACTTGTTTAGAGGGTGTATTTGTATTTGATCTACTAGCAGAGCTTGAGCTAGTAGGGTTTGGATTGACCCATCTGTGTGCATGTGATCCAGAAGAAGCTGTCATTTGACTTGGACAAAGGGCTTCCGAATAAGGAGAAGGCGCGGTGGCTTGCCATGGTGGAGTTGATCTACTGTCATAATACCCAGGCCACATTGGTTGTATTATAGTTGGACTGAATAATGCAATCATAACAAATATTGATTTGTTGTTCATAAAAAAACCCTAAAAATGTGTGAGAAATTTTTAAAAAGAAGACTCTGGATATGAATAATAGAGTACGACAAAAGGTTTTTTTTGTAAAATTAAGTATGAAAATGGCAGCAAATTTCCAAATATAGTTTCTCAATTATTTGATGGCCAGGTACTTTTTCTAATGGGGCCAGTTGATACAATCCCGGTTGTTTGTCTGGTCATTTCTAATCTTGCTTCTGAAGCGCACGTTCGCAGTGGGCTATAGCCTTTTTGACTTGTGCAAGAGTGGATTTGTGTACTTTGTGACACGTTTTGTGCTTGATTGCTCCTTGGAGTTGGAGTTGGAGTTGGAGTTGGAGCTGGGGATGGAGTTGCTGAGTCAGTAACAGTAAATCTGCCAACATATCTAACAACAGTTCTAGAGTGCAATGGGGCATGATAACATGTAATTGAAGGTGCGGTTTGAGCGTTAGGTGAACAAGGTTTAGGAGTTTTAGGCAATTCAGCATGAGTAAATTGTTGTGTAGCCTGATATCCTGGGAGTTCATTGAATAAGAGAAGTTGGCTGAGAGAAAGTCCTAACAATTGAGATGCTTGCTTATCATCATCCTCATCATAATCCATGTCTTCGTTATCTGAGGGTATTGTTGCTAAAGAGTGCGATCTGCTTATGCGAGATGAGGGACTTGTCACCATCTGTTGTTTATCAATATAATTGGGTTGAGCGTTAAGCGAGCTCCAGGCGCATATGATTAAAGTAGGTATGGGTCTTGGGTCTGGGCTTTTGCTGCTTGCGCTTGGTGATTCTGTACTAGCTTGACTTGTATAGATAGTTTTTGTGTGGGCAATAGTAGACAAAAAAAATAAGAAAAGAAACTTTTTCGGGGCCATACTAATATCAACTTTTTTATTTAAGGGTTATTATTACATATAAGCCGCATGATACAAAAAAAGAATTGATGATGTAAATAATTTTTTATTTATTCACTGAATCGAACCTGTAATTGCATATGTAGAGGCATTTTGTCGTCCATAGTAATAATAGAACCACCTAAAGGGCGTTGATCTAATACAATGCAATTATCGCATTGATGATTCAATGGTTCCTCTGGTGTGTGAATTATTTCAGTAGAAACAGGGTGCGTTTTTAAGCATTCCAATACAAGGTGTAGTGGTTTGTTTTTTAGATTGGGAACAAGCATCATTTTAGTTTTTGCTGCGCACAGATATATAATCATGGAATCTCGTTCTAAATCTTTTTCCGGTGACGGTTGTTGCGCAAAGCATTGACCTTGAGGATAGTTGCTTTCGATATAAAATGATTGAGCATGAATTTTATTCTTTTGTAGCATGGGATCAATATCTTTGAGTGATTGGCCAAGTAAATGAGGTGCTTTAATTTTTTGAGGTTTGGTTGAAACAACTAAGTATACTGATTGATTTTGTTTAATTTTTTGTGCTGCAAGTGGCGTTTGGGCCAATATTGATCCTTGAGCCATAGTTTCATCTTCTTTGTACATGAGCATGCGAGCATTAAGGTTATGATTTGATAGGATAGCCAATGCTTGTTCAACGTTTTTACCTACTAAGGCAGGAGTTTCGATCTCTTCTTGAGGGTACATAATATCAGGTAATAGGTAACCACCAATACAACTGAGAAATGGTAGCGTCCATAAAAGATTTTTGAAGCGTGTGAGCATGTGGTGATCCTTTTTGATATGTTTAATGTTTTGTACATTAAACATATCTCCTTTAAGTGGAAAATTGGTGTGTTTTCTTCTCATGGGCAAACAATAAGCCGGATTCTGTTTTTAGGGAAGATCCCTAAAATAGCAACCATTTATCTAAGCGACATACCCGCACGTTTTTAGTTCTACTTAGCTAAAAACTGAGTAGAACAGAACAAAACGAATAATTGAACGTGCCTATTTTGTCTTGCTCCAGGTAGGGTTTTTCCCTGCAAAACATTACTGCTTTGCATTGTGCGCTCTTACCGCACATTTTCACCCTTACTTTATTTTGCTTTCGCAAAATAAAGCGGTTATTTTCTGTGACACTATCCATAGGCTTACGCCTCCCTTGCTTGCAGCTGCTTGCAAGGTACCTTCTTCGTTAGGAGTCCGGACTTTCCTCTTTGCTGAGTTTAAATGCAGCAAAGCGATTGCCTAGTTTGCCCTGAGAATTATCTGTCAAAGATACACACCATAATACTATTATATTAGCAATAATTTTTACCGGTGTATAGTTACTGATGATATGATTGTCCAATATAATGGGTTCAATAAGAAAATATTGCACTAACAGACAGCCGGTTAATAACAGGTATGGTTGTATGCGTGAAACATAAAAAAGTTTTTGAGATTGCAGGCCTATAAAAGAAGCGGGAATAAGATAGAGTAATTGCAGTCCAAAATGGCTATAGTATAAAGATGATTCTAGGCACATGAGGCATCCCATAGAGCATAGTTCAAATATGGTTGTTTCTTTATAGAGTTTCATTATATAAAAGCAAAGAAGCAGGGAAATAACCTGTTTCTCGCATAATGAAAAACTAAAAATATCAAACAGGAACAGGACAAAAATGGTTGGATAAAAGTAATTGTTTTTTTGTTTTATATTCACACTATCGCACTTTTAAATTAAATTTTTTAGTTAACTGTTGTAGTGTATATTGACAATTATGGAGATTCAAGTAACTTTTATTCGTAGTCAATTTATATTTCCCTAATTTTAGGAGTTTTTTATGTTCAAGAAATTTTCAATAGCTTTATTGTTGGTAGTTGCAACACCAGTTTTGGGACATGAAGGTCACAAAGATGCAGCAGCAACACCAGCAGCACCGGCTGCAGTAGTAGTAGCGGCAGCAACACCAGCTCCAGCAGCAGACGCAGTAGTAGCGGCAACAGCTCCAGCAGCAGACGCAGCAGTAGCGGCACCAGCTCCAGCAGCTCCAACAGCTCCATCTAAAACATTAATGACAAGAGCGAAAGATCTAGCAGTTAAAAGCAAAGATGCACTTGTTGGCGCTCCAGCAGTAGCTATGGCTCTTGTAAGCGAATATAAATGGACATCAGCAGCACTTGGTGCTGTAGCAACAGCTGTTCTTCTTTATAACTACAATGATGATTTCAAATCAATGGTTCGTGGCATGGTTGGTTGTTCAGACAACGAAGAATGCCCATCATTCTGCGCAAAAAGAAAATAAATAATTTTCTTTAGTAAGAAAAATTTTAGAAGGAGTCGTGATTTCACGGCTCCTTTTTTGTTAAGTACGGTCGTCTTCTCTGTTGCTTCAATCGGTGCATTCGCGCACCCATGATTCAGGGATATATGAGTTGAAAATTTGGAAAGTAAATCACAATGTTCCCATCCACCCTTCAACAAGTTCAGGGAGGACGGAGGAGAAACTTTCATCCACAAATGAGCCCCTGAATCTTGTGTTTACCTCTGAACAAGGTGAAGAGTCAGGGAGGACGGGAGAGAAACCTTCATCCATAAATGAATCCCTAAAACTGATAAATGATTCGCTTGAATTAATATTTGCTGCTACTAAGTCCAAAGAATAGTTATGCGTTTTCTAAAATATATTTTTATTATTTTCTTTCTTATCTCGTCGTTTGCCGTCGGTGCTTTTTTTTATATTTTGCATCATCAATGTATCGATTTTTCGGCTCTTGAGCATTACAATCCAGGTAAACCATCAATTGTGTTAGACGATGAGGGTAATGAATGGGCTCGTTTTCAACTTGATAGAAGAGAACCAATACCATTATCGCAAATGCCGCCACATCTTATCCAAGCATTCATCGCAGCTGAAGATTGGGATTTTTTTAATCATGCTGGTATTTCTTGGCGTGGTATTGTCAGATCAACTTTAGTCAATCTATATCATGGCCGCAAAATGCAAGGTGCAAGTACTATCACACAGCAATTAGTAAAAATGCTTTTCTTATATTCAAAAAAAACGTTTGAAAGAAAAATTAAAGAGCAATTGTATGCATTGCTTATTGAACGTCAGTTTACCAAAGAGGTTATTTTAGAAACGTATTTGAATCACATCTATTTTGGGTGTGGAATTTATGGAGTTCAAGCGGCATGCCAACGTTTTTGGGGTTTGCGCGCAAGTCAAATTTCGATCGATCAAGCAGCGGTATTGGCCTCTATTGTTCGATCTCCGGCTAACTATTGCCCTATCTTAGCTCCGCAAGCAGCGCACAAAAGACGTAATGTTATTTTGCATTCGATGAAGATGCTTTCATGCATTAATGAGCGTGAATATGAGCAGGCAAAAAAAATGCCACTGGCGATCAAAGATAATGATTCTGATATGATTGCGCCGCATTTACGCGAAACAATACGGGTGATGTTGGAAAATAAATTAGGTAAAGATCGTTTGTATACAGATGGTTTGGTGATACAGACTACTTTGAATAGAAAAATTCAGATCGAAGCTCAAAAAGCATTCAAAAAACAGTGCCAACAGTTACGCAAAAATTTATTACCAGATATAGATGGCGCGCTTATTTCAATGGATGTAAAAACAGGTGAAATAAAAGCGCTTATTGGTGGTTATGATTTTAATAGTTCACGATTTAATCGGGCATTGCAGGCAAAAAGGCAAATAGGTTCTATTTTTAAACCCTTGATTTATGCAGCTGCAGTACAAGGAGGAATGAATTTTTCTGATACAGAAATAGATGAGCCATTTGAATTAATCCAACAAAGCGGGACAATTTGGGCTCCTAACAATTATAATCATCGATTTAATGGTCAAATTACTTTAGCATACGCGTTATCGCATTCGAATAATATTGCTACTATTAAAACGTTACTCAATGTTGGGGCTCAGCCTATTATCAATTTAGCTCGAGCATGTCATATGACTGGACAATTTCACACGTATCCATCTTTAGCTCTTGGATGTGTTGATACATCATTATATGAAGTGACTGGCATGTTTAATATATTTGCAAATGGTGGCACCTATGTTGAGCCACACTATATTAAATGGGTAAAGGATTCCTGGGGCACAAAAATTTTAAAAACTACCCCCAAAAAAAATCAGGTGATCAGTGGGCGTGTGTGTGGACAAGTTGTCAAGGTATTGACGCATGCATTAGAAAGAATACACGCATTTTGGCCACAAAAATGGTTGGAGAGTGAAGCTATAAGTAAAACCGGAACAACCAATGACTCTCGTATTTGTTGGTATGGAGGCTCAACCCCTGAGCTGACCACGGTTGTTTCTATTGCATGTGATGATAATCGTTCCATGGGTAAAAATATTTTTCCACTCAGAACGGCATTTCCAGTTTGGATAGGTTTAAATAGTTTATTACCGTGCAAACAAAAAAAGTTCTCTTATGATCCATCATTACGAGAAATTTTAGTTGATGAAAAAACAGGGGAGCTGGCTCATGAGTTGCAACCAGGCGTCATTTCAATTTTAGTCTAGGCTATTTGTATCAGCTTTTGGGCTTTTTTAGATTATACCGGACTAAATTGGTGTGGATCAGATTTTTTTTTACAAGGAAAGTGATCAGAGAGACTGGATTTTAGCAGACCGCTAACAGGCTTTTTAAATGCAAACGATTGAGGGGCTGATGATGGTTTGTAGGTAGGATATTGAGCTGTTGCAGGCAGAGCTAAACAGCTTGCCAGAAGTGATCCAGCTGATGCAGGCGATCCAGCAACCGTGGAGCAGGTAGATCCACGAAAAGCAGGTGATCCAATCGCCGTGGATGGTAAGCTGGTTGAGGGAGATGATCCAAGTGGAGGAGTATAGTTTTTAGAAATTCTTATGGGGGTAGGCTGGAACAATGGTATTGGTGTAGGTAATTTTCTTATTGTTCTATCGCCAGCATCAAAAATGAATCTTTTTCCATTGGTATCTACAAACGTTCCGTCCTTATCTAAAGCACATTGGTTTCCATTGCTATCTATAACATGAGTAACTTTTGAACAACCTGGAATGTTTTGAGGTAGAGTTGTCGCATGCGCACTTGAAGCTTGATAGGAGGGTTGAGTAACATGCTTTTCATCAGAATGGTCTGGGGACTCGGCTTTTTGTTGTTCTGCTTCTTTTTCCGCTAAAAGGGCATCGAGTGCTGCTTGTCGAGCATTATCTGCTCTTTTAAGGGCAGCTTCAAAAGAGCCATAGCAAAAAGATGGCGCTATGAGCGCAATGCTTAAGAAATAAAAAGTAATAAGCCTAGTCATATTAAAATCCTCTAAGATATCTGTGGGTAATGCTATCACAGTTGATAATTTCTAGTTGTGTGTAATTATAACCGTTTTTTTTATTTAAATCAATCAAAAATGTTGCTTTTAATGGGTTTTGCTCAGATAAGATAGGGCTCAGATGACAGTCTGTCCAATTTGACAAATATGCAATATTTTAATAGGTTGAGAATATAAGGATATGTATGAAGTTGTAATACGAGCTCAAGCAGATTAAAGAGATGAAGAGGCTTAATTTACATGAAAAAGATGAGCGAGATTTTAAAACAGCATGAGCTAAAATAAAAGAACGATTTATATAAGTTGTAATCCAATGGCAATGCTATCAAATAAAGCATTGCCATTGTGTTCGATTTCATCTTGTCTCACTATTCTAAATAGATCTGGCCGCATATGTGCGGCAGCTAAAGCATTATCAACTTGATGGTTGGTTGTGGCGGTTTCTAACGGAATGGTGATGCATTTTTTATTAAAAAAACTGACTTCTGCTAAAGTTCCTGCTCCAGATCGGCAAATTACTAAATCTGCTGCAGCATAATAGTCGCCTAATTTTTCACTGTAACTGAACACCAATGATGGGATATTTAAATTTGAATATAGAGTGTTCCAATCAGTAGTATCGCCAGCACCAGTTTGGTGGATGATCTGAATTTTATGTTGCCAAGCTTGATTGCGCTCGAGCATACGTCTCATCGCAGCATTGATAAATAATGAACCTTGTGAGCCACCAAGCACTAAAATTGTTTTTCGTTCTGGATCGAAATTAATTTTTTCCAAGGATTGTTCTTGTGAGATCACTTTATTTTTTTCTGTGAATTTAATTGGATAATTGGTGATAGCACATTTGCGTGCGGGCAAAAATTGAATGCTATGCTCAAAGCAAATCCAAATTTTATAGGCAAAAGGAGCTAAAAATTTGATTGCTTTACCAGGTATGGCGTTAACCTCATAAAGTTCAATAGGAATATTGAGCAATCGAGCAGCAATGCAGACCGGAATGGCTATATACCCCCCTGTGCTCATAACAACTTCAGGTTTAAGCTTGCGCAAATGATTAAAACTTGAAAAGAATGCTTTAATTAAATGCCATATAAAACGGGGATAAAGTAATATTTTTTTTTGGGGAAGAGATTCTAAACTTAAGGGAATATAATGTTTAATAATGGCATTGCCATTGACTAATTGCTTATCGAGTATGGTGGCGGTTGAAAAAAACATAACTTCATAATTTGGATGTTTATTAATTGCGTGCTGGGCCAAAGTAATACAAGGAAGAATATGTCCTCCCGATTTTCCCGCAACAAAACAAATTCTATGAGGTTTTATGCTTTTTTTGTTTTCCATTGCTTAAATAATTGTTCGCATTCGTGTGATTGTTCTGCCGTTTTTGCGTATTGTTTTGCTTTATCAAGTGCAACAAGTGCATCTTTTGTTTCACCGCTTTGATAATGAGTAGTCGCCAAGTGAATTAAGATAGTATAATCAGAAGGAACAATTTGTGCTATTTTTTTTAAAAGAATTAAGGCTTGTTCATACTTTTTTTGCTTATAGAAAATAAGGGCTTGTGTATCAAGAAAATGTGGATTGGTGCCATCAGAGGTTAAAACAATGTCCATCAATTTTTGTGCTTGCAATGTATTATCCTCTTGGTGCACATAATAATATGCTATTAAGTTGAGCAAAGGAGCAAATGTAGCATGTATGTTTGATGCTTGAGTTATTACTTGTTTCATGCCCTTATCATTTTTTGTATCATAATACATAATCCCCATTTGATAGAGGATTTTTGCTTTTAAAGCATTATCAGTAGTAAGTGTCAGTGCTTTTTGTTGATAATTAAGGGCTTGGGTTTGATTATGCGCACGCGTGTATAAATCGGCCAAATACAGAACTGGCAGAATATTGTGCGGTTGTTGGCTCTCAACTTCTTTTAATAGATCAAGTGCTTGTTGCGTTGAAATGCCGCCTTGTGTAAGTAAATGAGTTGTTTGATACCACATCGAATTGTTTGGGTCTTGTTGTATCCAACTTTTGAGTTGTTGTGCTACTTTTTGGGGTTGCTGCATTGCAGAAAGAATCTGAATTTTTAATAATTTACTTTCATCATCATTAGGTTTTTCTTTTAAGCAACCATCTATTTGTTCGATTGCTCTTTCGTACTGTTTTTGATCAAAGAATGAAAGAGCTTTGTCAAAACATTGCCTATTCAAGGTAACAGAATTATTACTTTTATTAATATCGCGTTGTTGTATTTTTTGTTTGAAAATCAGTTGAAGCAAATGTTGCTCAACTTCTCGATTTGATCCTCCAGTGACTTCAAGAAACTTGCTATATCCTTTTATAGCGTTGTCCAACTCGCCGGCTTGCTCATTTAAAAGTGCATGTAACAGAAGTCCCTTATCAAAGCGAGGATGCAGGTCTAAGCTTTTTCTAACACTTTCTAAGGCTTTAGTTTTGTTCTCTTGTTTTACGCTTTGTGAAGCGTTGGCATCGCTACTAAGTTGAGTATAAATTTGTGATTTCATGAAATAGAAAATGAAATTATTTGGGCGTGGCGGAGCTGTATTGAGTAATTTATCAATAACATGAATAGCATTTTCTGGTTCTTTTCTGCGTAAAAAACTGTTAGCTGCGCTAAATGCAATTTCTTGGTTTGTCTTAAATTTATCATTGAGTTTTATAAATTTTTCATCGGACTGCTCATGTTTACCTGTTTTTTCTAGAACCTGAGCAAAAATAAGCTGTAAGGATGCGTCTTCAGGAAATAGATCTTCAAGTTTAGGGATAAGTTGTAGGACATGCTGATAATTTTGAGTATCGTTAAGAAGATGGATATAGCCGTTATAAATATATACAGGTGCATCTTGTTCAATCAGATTTTTATAATGTTCATAAGACAATTTCATTTTACCGCCAAATTGAAAATAGTTGGCCATAAAATAGTTATGTAAGTCCTGTGCTTTTACTAATTTTTCCTTTTTGGGTTTTTTTTTATTTTCTTTTGCATTGGGTTTTTTCTCTGTTCTTGCGGAACTATTTTCTTCAAGGGTTGGCCCATGAGCTAAAAATGTTTGGTTCAAAAGAATCAGGATGCAGCTTATTACTATTCTTTCATTCATGTTTTCCCCCGCTACTAATAAAATAAAGTCACTTTATTTATAGCGTAGAGGTTTTATATGTATTAGATCTAGAGTTTGCCCTACTTCTCCTGATAGCAACGAATCAAAAAGCCTTTAAGGGCTAAAGCAAGTTGCTCATCTTTGATGCAAGTTAATGCATAGTTTTCTTTTGCATTTAATGTGACGACCCGTTTTGGCCATATTTTTTTTGTTTGTTTTGGGGCCATTACAGTCTTCTTGATTCCAGTTGTTCTGAACATCAGATGTTTTATGCGTGGCGTATCAAGGCTTTCATTAATTGTTTTAAGCAACATCGCCGATAGAAGATAAAGTTCTTGGAGCCAACATGAGTCTTGCACTCCTAAAATGAGTGTGTCGTCATGTATTTTTTCAAGCGAAACTTTGTCGCTTAAGGGACCAAAAATAGTATGCCAAGAACTGAGGAGTTTGAGCTTCCAGCTGTCTTGACTTTTAAGAATGAGTGGTAATAAATTTTTTATTTCTTGTGCCATATCATGCAGTATACACAAAACTCTGGAGTCGATCATCTTAATTAACGTATTATTGTATCATAGGGAAAATGAGTGAGGTTATTATAAAAGGGGGTTATCGATGAGCTGTATTTTGTCACGTATATTTTTTGTAGTATTGTTAGTACATTTTTCATTGTTTTCTTCGCATGCGCCACAAGCTGCGTCGGCTGCTGCAGTAAGTTCGTCTTCCGGTAGCTCCGATAATGAATCAATGTTTGAAGTTTTTGAAAAGCGTTCAACAACAGAACTTGCCAAAGATACCGCCAAAGCGCTGACAGATTTAAAAATGCTTGCAAGTAGATGCCCAGAAGGAAAAGTGCCTGAAAAGATTAGTCAATTAATAAAACAATTATCTCCATTGGATATTTTACAATCAGGTCAACTTCAACTTAGTCCAGTTTTAAAACCTCAATTGAAACATGGTTATACATTAAATCACAAACGAGCCGAATCAATCGATCAAGAATTTGCGCGATTACATTTAGATGAAAAGGCAAGACCAGCTAATAAACTTCATACTTCGCGTAATGAATCTGTTCAAGCAGAATCGGCAGCTGTTTATTGGGATGAATTAAGAGCTTTGTCTGCGCAAGTTATCAAAAAAGAATTAGAGCCAGAGGAATATAATCCTCTTGTGGCAAAAACTAAAATCTTAATAACTGTTTTAAAAAGTAAGCAACTATATAAGAGTAGTAGGAAACCTTTGGATGATGAACATGACTAAAGATTTTGAACAATTGTCTTATACAGCAGATATTAAAATTCGTGTGTATGGAGAGATCATATGATTTTTAAACAAAAAACAACTGCATCATTGCTAGCGCTAATATTTTTTGGTGTAACGAGTAATGCGCTTGATCAAGAGTGTCAAGATCCAGTTCTGGTGTTATCTAATAGAATTTTAACTGATGATGCTTTGCCAAACAAGTTTAGAACGATGCAGGATCGTGTGCATAAGGAAAAGGGTGTTGATTTTTCTACTGCAGGGTTGAAGAGAATGAAAGTTTCTGCTAGTAGTGAAGTTACACCTAAAAATCTGCCAAATGTTATTGCTGCTTTGCATAAAAAATCAGCACAAAAAATAACCGTTATTGATTTAAGACGTGAGTCTCACAGCTGGATAAATGGTTTACCTTATTATTGGTTATCAAGCCCAGACCATCTGTTTAATTTCTGTGTAGACTGTTATAACAACGGAAAAACTGTTACGCAGATTGAAAAAGATGAAATGCGCAGAGCAGCAAAGCTCATGGATTCATGTTATGCAATCGTATTTGATTTTAGTCAGGGTCAATATCCTTTTGTTCCTACCGCAACTGCAAAAACAATTGCTATTGAGCATGCAGTTCTTACAGAAAAAGATTTGGTGATGCTAGCTGGTCTTGAATATCTGCGTCTTCCTATTTCAGATGATCACGCTCCTTCTTGGTCGGTTATAGATCAATTGGTGAACTATTATCTATCCCATCCAAATAATTGGCTGCATGTGCATTGTAATGAAGGGCGTGGAAGAACTACGACTATACTTGCAATGCTTGATATGTTGTATAACGCAAAAACTGTTGATTTTAACTCAATTATTTTACGTCAAAAATTGATTGGAGCTGGCGGTGCAGATTTATTTAACGTGAATGCTGAAGAATCAGGGATTCATGATGAATTTGTATATCGATTAGAGTTGCTCAAAAATTTTTATCGTTATTGCAAAGAAAATACTGATAATTTTAACACACCGTTTTCGGTGTGGGCCTCACAGCATGGACTCAATGAACATCGAGTATCTAGGTGTGATATTATGCGTGTTTAAGATGATGTCTTTTCATGTAGTCAAAGCTGAAGAGGTATAGGATAATTTTTTAGGGGTATCAAAACAGGTCTTTTGTCCAAAGTTGGAGTAGGAAAAGGTACAAGATACTATAAAAACAATGATGCGCTTTTTATGTTGTAGTAATAGTTTTTAAAAAATTAGCGTATACTCATGGCAACAAACAGTATTACTGCAAGGTTTTTTTATATGCACAGAAAAAATATATTTCTCTCAGATGATCTCATCGTTTACAAATCAGAGCAAAAAATTACTCATGCCATACCATTTCTGCATGGCAATGTGGCAGCAGGTTTTCCTTCGTCTGCGGAAAATTATGCGGAGAAAATTTTAGATCTCAATGAATTATTAATTTCACATCCAGCAGCAACATTTTTTATTCGTGTACGTGGCAATTCTATGGAACATGCTGGCATTAACAATAATGATATTTTAATTGTTGATCGTGAAATTGCTGCGGCAGATAATAAAATTGTGATTGCGCGTATTGATGATGAACTAACCGTTAAACGAATACGTCGAGTTGGTGATCATTTATTTTTAATGCCAGAAAACCCAGATTTCAGGCCGATTAAAATTACTGATGACATGGATTTTGAAGTGTGGGGAGTGGTAACTAGCGTAATACACCAAGTTTAATAAGAACGAAATCCGCCATAGCTTGCCAAGCCGGGAGGCATGGATAAGCGACGGCTGGACGAAGTGTGGGGAGTGGTGACATCTGTTATACACCAAGTTTGATTCCTTTTGCATCTTCGCTTATTTTTTCACTTATTTTGTTGGCCAATTCTTGAAGGCTTTCTTGCGGTTTATCAATAGCTAGATCGAATGAAAAGTCCTGAGGTGCGCCAAAAATTTTTATAGTACATTGCACATTGGTAAGTTTGCCGCTTGCCAGTTCTTGTAAAGTTCCGGTGTAATGAATTAAAGGTATTTCAAACTTTGATACTGACTCGTCTTCCTCTTTTGCTTGGGATTGTACTGCTGCCGTTATGCCCTCTTTAGTTGCAGCACCAACGGCTGCTAATGCTCCTTGAGCAGTTTTTCTTGCAGCTTCAATAGTTGCACTTGCTTTTTGTTGGACAGTTTGGAGTATAGATGCAGATTGGCCGGTTTCAGTCGCTGATTTTGTTTTTAATACAGCATTTATCTGTTCAAGAAGATATTTTTGTGTGTTCTCCAAGAAATCTATAGAAACAGTGAATTGAGCATTTTCGTGCGAATTAGGTAAACTACCCTGAACATGAGCCAAAAGTAATGGACTGACGCCATAAATTTCTTTGCCCAGGCCAGTGGTTATATCAAATGTTACGCCATCGTGGGCTATGGTTAAAAAGCTTTGCCTTTCAACAAAAATATCGGGAAGTTCAAGTCTGCCAATAATAAGGGTTTCTTGTTTATCAGGTGTTAAAGTAATTTGTATGAAAGGTCCATTTTGCAATTGTGGTGGCAGGTCTACACGTTGTATTTTTTCTGTATCAGTTTCCATATCAGATTTGAGTAATTTGAGAGGGCCGACGGCAAGTTCTGTGCAAAACGCTTTGCCGGTTAACCCCTTCTTAGACACATTAATAACACCATGGGCTTTTATTCCTGATAGAAGGGTTAAATCGCCGATTGCCGTTAATCCAGGTTGGAGATTGACATCTATTTGGGTTGATTGTTGTGGCGTTACATACATTTTTACATTTTGCATCTGTACATCTGCTAATTTAGTTGAAGCGAGTATTTTATGCGTCATGTGATTTGCTGTATCAGCCAAATCGGCTAATGTTAGTGCATCGGTAGTACCATACATAATTAAATCAGCGTTGCCACTGGTCGGAATAGTAATGCTCATAGGTGTTAAAGTTTTACCTACAGTCATGCCACCGGCAAGAGTTAGATTTCTAGGGAATTTTGTCACCACATTAGTTGAAAATTGTGTTGAAACATCCTCTATTTTTATTCCTTTCATGCCAAGAGGATGCTTCCATCTCGTGTGCATGATGCCATCTATATTTACATAAGGTGGATCAAAGCGTAAGTGTGCATCAAATGTTAAAGGATCGTCTGCTGGGGTTGGTTTGATCACAAGTTTTGTTACTAATGAAAATGATGCTGGTTGGCCACCGATTTCAAGTTCTAAATTGCCAATAGATACTTTATCGCTGTTGATAATTTTACTTGTTTTAGTTTCGTCTATGGGTATTGGAGCAGTAAAAATTGATTGGGTAACATTAGGTGCAATATAACCGGTAATAGCAAATACAGTTTCAGGTTTTGTACCAGTAAAATCAGAAATAGGAAGAAGTGGACCTACCAGTTTTGTTTTGGCGACTATATTAAATCCCTTTTTAAAGGTCAGTTCTCGATCTGTATCTTCAAAATCGTCACTACTTATGAATAGTATAAGATCATCAAGTTCAATCGCATCAAAAATAGTACCCTTGAGTGATTGCCATGGTGCGGCTTGTGATAATTTCCAACCATTTGGCATTTCAATTTCAAGCAATTGTGCCGTTAAACCTTTATCATTTTTTTTTGTTTCAAACTTACCGGTGGTTGTAACACCAAAAAGATTCACTTGGCCCGATATAATAGTGTTGCCATTCTTTACCTCAGATGCTGTGTCTTGTAAGGTTATTTCTTTGATTATTGCTTCATCGCTATGCTCAAAGGGTTTAAGGTTTGTTGTGTCCGTTTGGGTTGTCGGCTCATCATTGTCTGTTTGCCCAAAGATGGGATGAGTAATCAAGAAAATGAGACTTAGTAGTATGTTTTTATGTATCTTGTTCATAATTTCCTCTATTTAAGGCTACCTTTATCACAACGACACTTGTTTGTTCTATTTGAATTATATCATGCGGGGCGCGGTAAAAGATATAGTTTGTTTGAGATTGTTTTAATATATTTTCTGGATCGTTATTTGGATGTTTAAGTTCGAGTATTTTGAGTTTCAGAGTGAAATTGTTATTACTTTTTTTGCATTTTAATTGAACTTAAAGTTAAGCATAGCGAGCGAACACTCGATGAAGGGTTGAAGCAGATTACAGAGTATTTGGATTTTGTAGGAGGCGCTGAAGCCCATTTAATTATCTTTGATCGTGATAAGAATTCTACTTGGGATGAAAAAATTTTTCAGCGTCTGGAACGTGTAGATCATAAAAGGATCAATGTTTGGGGTGTTTAGATTTCCGCATAGAAAAAGACAATCCCGTTAATAAAGATCAACAGGATCGCCTCTTCTTATTTCCACCTATTTTTTAGCTGCTTCTAGCTCTTTGATATCCTCTTGCACATTCGCTTTCATAATATCATTAATGTGCGCAATATCATTCTTTTTCGGATCTTTATCTGGTAACGCTAAACATTCCTGAAAATGCTTGCTTTGTTTTGCTGGATCTAATGCAGGTGCTTTGGCGTTGAATGGAGCGAATTGATAAGGATAATTGGTTGGATTAGGTTTCCATTGTTTCCAAAAATAAGAAGTATAAATGGAGCCGTTTCTTAGCCCTGTATTATAGGACCATAGCCTTGTTATACCATTGGGTTTGGCACTTGAGATGGAGTCTTGAAATGAAACAGTTTCGTCCGGATGTTTCTTATAATATTCTTCTGCCTCTGCTTGAGTTACTGCTCTATGGTAATATGTTTGCGCACATTTTTGCCATCTTGAAAACAATTCATCGACTGCATAAGTTGAATTTGGATATTGAGGAAAAGTGCTAGCTTTAGCAACCGTTACAATGCTTTTACAGTCATTGGCTTGTGCTTTTTTCGCGTCAGGGTTGTTTAGATCACCGTGATAATTATGTGTGTTGTCATCAACATATTTATACGTCTCACATTGTGTCGTTATATATTTTTCTAATGTTGCTTGATCGACAGACGATTGCCTTTTAGCCAAATCGTCTGCAGCAGCTTTATTTTCAGCATCTTTACATTTTTGGCATTGATCTTTTGGTACTATACTGGTAAAGCATGACTGGGCATTAGGGAAAGAATACCCGCCTGCACTACACTTACCCCAAATCTTAACCTGCCCCATTACACCAAGCATAATAATCGCAAATAACATCGATTTAAACATTTTCTTCATCACTTTCTCCTATCTTAAGGTTAAAATTCCACATAACAAGACAGTCTTGATATTTCTACTTGAATTATACCATGCGAAGGAGGGCAAAAAGATAGAATTTGTTTGAAATTGCTTTAATGAGTTGATTGGGTCGTTGCTTATCTGTTTGAATTCGAGGCTTTTGGGTTTCAGGGTGAAAATTTTTATTTTACGACTCTCTTGGTGACTCACATTGAGTTAAAAAAGATAATAAGTGGGTCATATGGGTTATAAAAATAAAAGATTGCTGATTTAGTTAAAAAAGGCCAATTGTCCAAAGTTGGAGTAGGAAAAGGTACAAGATACTATAAAAAATAAACTATTTACTTGAGATGCAAAAAAACGGTAAAACATACAATAAAGAAAACTCATTGTTTTAATCTTCATCAAGGAGAATTGTATGTTGAATCGTAGATCGATTATATTATTATTTGTTCTAAGTTGTTTTATACTGCCGGTATTTCCAGATATATCCGATTATAATACTGATGAAATTGAACACATTACGTATAAACTTGCGCAAAATGCTCAAGCTGATTGGCTCATAATTGGTGCTGGGCCAGCAGGAATTATCACTGCTGGTGTACTCATGGATGTTGGCGTTGATCCTAAACGAATTACTTGGATTGATCCTGAATTTAATGTTGGCAGAATGGGCAAACATTATTCGCATGTTGAAAGTAATAATAAGGCTCGTGAATTTGTTGCATTCATTAATGCCTGTGCAACTTTCCAGGAATGTTCGTGTCCTGCACTTGATAAACTAAAACAAATGGATCCACAAAAACCTTGTTTGCTTGATAGTATTGTTGAGCCGTTGCAATGTATCAGTGAATATTTACGGACTAAAGTTAACACTAAATTAGATTCGATCGATCGACTTTTTTTTAAGCATGGATTGTGGTATGTGCATACGCTCAAAAATGGAAAATGTTCTGCGCAGCACGTTGTGCTTGCTACCGGTTCCACTCCACGCACATTGAATGTTAATAGCAATCAGAATGTGATACCTCTTGATTATGCACTTGATCCGGCAACATTAAAATCTTTAGTGCATGCTCGTGATGCCGTTGGTGTTGTTGGTGGTGCTCATTCAGCAATTTTATTATTAAAATATCTATCTACCATGAATGTTTCCCATATTTATAACTTTTATCGTCACCCGATTTCTTATGCAATTGATCAAGGATGCTGGGCAATTGATCAGCAGGGCGTTAAAGGAACAACGGGTGAATGGGCAAAAAATGTGTTAGAAAAAAATCCGCCAGCTAACATTACGCGTATTCAAGTAAAAGATGATGCTCAAGCAGCTTCAATGATAGCTCAAACTAATTGTTCTAAAGTTATCTATGCAATAGGTTATGATCGTTCTCCTCTTCCCGCAATTAATAATACAACGACAATCAGTGATTATGATGGAAAAACCGGCATTATTGCACCACGTCTTTTTGGCATTGGTATTGCATTTCCAGAACATAAAACGGATGATGGTCACCCGCGCCATATCGTAGGGCTCAACTGTTTTATGGATTATGCGTTACGTTTGGTTCCTCAATGGGTGAATGATAAAGATCTTGGCGATCAACTTAAACGTAGTAATCGCGCTCAACAACAGATTAAATTACTTTCGGCTCTTGGCGATCTGTTATCTATCGAAGCTCTGTAACGTTATTTGATTGGTCCACTATCAAGAAAGTGGCTTGCGATTAGTTTTTGATCTAAAGGATCGAAGGATTTGAAAATGTTAATCGCTTCTTGCTCAGGAATGCTATGTCTTTTTGCAACTTTTGCTAGAGTCATCGAATCTTCTGAATCTTCTAATAACGGAGGTAAAGCAGGAAAATTTTGTTCTTGATCAATTGCTTTTCGTTCTTGTGCTATTGCTTTTCTTTTGGTTTCTTCGAAATCAAGAGCAGTTAATAATTTTACTTGGTCATCGGTAGGTGAGACACAAGGGATATGAAAGAGACGTATAGATGACGGATACTGTACCACTGCAACTCTACTCGAATCAGAGCTAATGGCTGAGGCAGCAATCCATTGTGTGTTAAGATTAGGTAAGAAAGCCTTATAACCATGCATATCTTTTTTGCTGACATATACGGGAGTGGTAGGTTGAAGAAGATGATTAGGTTTATTTTCATCTTCAATGGTTAAATAACCATTGGAACAATATTTGTCACGACCAAAAGAAAAAATCGGTGTTGAAAATTTGTTCGGAGCGCGAGATATATGTTTGCCAGATGATGCATCCCATGTCTCTATTATGCCTTTACTGCTATAGGCTACCAATTTTTTTTCATCGTTATTAAATTGCACTTTTTTAATATGTTCTCCTTGTGCGTCATCCTGCTGTGAAAGACGTAATGAAGCGACCAGACGTGGTTGTAATGTAGCATAAATTCCATCTGGTCTGTGTGCATGTTGTAGCAACCATTGAGCAAGTGGTACTGAAGATGAACTTTGCTGCTGAGATTTATCTTGAGCGCTACTGCTCGAAGCGGCAGCAGCAGAGGGATTTGTAGGAAGATAAACAATACTTATCAATGTTAAGGAAAGAAAAAAGGTTTTCAGCGTTATCATATTTTTCCCAGTTAAATAAACATGAAAGATAATAGCATTGAAGAATACCACTATTTTTAAGAACTAAGAATTGTTTTATCTTTATGTTTTTCAATATGAGCCGTTTTTAATAAAATCTCTTTGCCTAAATTTCTCATTTTTGCAAAACCGCTCCATAGCATGCGATTAATCATGATGACAATGCCCACTTTTTGATTAGGAATTACGGCGATATATGCATGGAAACCAGCGGTTGTACCAGTTTTTCCTATTAACATATCGCCATCAAAAATTTGTTGTGCATGAGGAATACGTTGCACTTTAAATCCTTCATACATATTGGGATGTTTTAGCGCATCAATGTTCCACATATCCCAAGCCATTCCTTGTTTAATAGTTCCTTTATCAATGATAGCAGTTTGTGTCAGTTGTATAGCTTTTTTTAAATGTGCAGGAGTATCGGGTAATCCGATGGAGGCTTTTAAAAAATTAAGCATATCACTATTATTTGCACGTAAAGCTGCAGTGCCAAGTAAGAATGGATGATTCCAATGAGGAGATTTATTTCCTTGTTTATCATAACCTTGCGCATAATATTCTTTATAGCTATCTGTTATATTCATGCTACTGGAGTTCATATGCAGAGGCTGCAAAATTTTTTTTGAGAGTAAATCATAAATTGTTTGCTGTGTTGTTTCTTCTAATGCAATGCGTAACAATTCAATGCCATGATTTGAATATTGCCACCATACCTCATTTTTTAATGATGGTTTCCATGTATTGATATACTGCAAAAGATCTTTTTGTGTTTTAACGTGATCAGGAGCATTATACGTTAAAGTCGATGTATGCGTGCAGAGTTTTTCTAATGTTGTATTGTGTAATTTTTTATTAGTAGCAAGCATTGGAATGTGGTTGTATATCGGATCGGTCAGTTTCATGCGTCCATCGAGAATTTCATGCGCTAATAATATGTTGGTAAAAACTTTTGAAATTGATCCGATTTCAAAAATAGTGTTTTCGGTTACCGGAATTTTTTTTTCTTTATGTGCGTATCCAAAATGAAATAAATGCGGTGTATCATTAATATAGAGTGCCATGGCAGCGCCAGGAATTTGGTGTTGCTGCATAAAAGATCTGATTGTTTTTTTGACTATAGTTTCTATTGAATCTACTTTTGCGCTTTGTTTTGGTGTGCTCGAGCTATTCATGCTATAACAAGAGTTTACCATTAAAATGAGGATACATTTTATTATATTTTTCATACGTCCCTTTTTTTATTACTTGTCATCTATGATATACTACAAGTTGGCATGAGTTGTTAACTATTATGGTATAGAAGTTTTTTTTATTAAATTTATTTTTTCTTTTTACTTGATGTTGCTATTATAGAACTAATCTGATCAACGATTTTTGTAATCAAATTAGCAATGCTATTAATCGGTTTTTTAACATCAAGACTGAAGGTAATTTTTGTTGGTGTGCCTAATATCATTGCGGTACAAGAAACATTACCAAGTACTCCGTTGGCTAAACTTTCTAGGTCTCCTTGATAGGTGATGTTTTGTATATCAAAGCCTTCTAAAATTTGTTGCGTTATTTGTTCAGCGAAAGCAAGAGTTTTGTGTGCAGTTTGTTCAGTTTTGGTGAGTACTCCATGAGTTAATGTATTAGTTGCTTGTACTGATCCTGAACCGATTGATATAGCTCCTTGAGCGATAGTGTTACCGGCTCCTATGCTGCCTTGTACCAGAGCTTTAGCAGCGTCAAGTGCAGCTGTTGCTATTGCCATAGATGCTTGTTTGCCGGCGATGTCTAACTTATCTTGTACGATGTACGCACAATCTTTAGGATGTATGAGAGAACAAGTTTGTTCGTGCGATGCGATCATATCGTTAAGATGATCAATATCTTTTTGTAAGCTATCTACTTGTGCTTGCGCGTCTTGTAATGATTGTTGTGCTTGGGTGTTTGCCGTTGACGTAGATGTTGTTACTTGAGTGCTCACGGTAGCGATGGACGCTTGTGCTTGTTGCATACTATTTGCTGTATCAGCAATAGCTTTTCCGAGCTTGTTGTGTACATCGTCATGTGCTTTTTTGATAGCTAATTTAGTTTGTGCGATGATATATTTTTGTAAATTTTGTTCAAAGGTAATAGTAAGAGTAAATTGAGGCTTATCAAGAGACCCTGATGATTGCCCTTTAATTTCTGATTGCAAGAGTGGTTGGCCGTTATATTGCTCAGGTCCTAGAGCAGTTCTAAAATCAAAAGCAAAGCCATTTTTACTCAGACTAATATAAGACTCGTTTTCAAAGATACCTGCAACGGAAATTTTTCCTGAAACGAGTAGCTCTTGTTTAAATAATGAAAGATCAAGGTGCATCATGGGGCCAGTTTTGAACAGATCACAGAGTTTTTTGTCTGTTTCGGTTTCAGCTTCATCACAAAATGATAAAACCTCTTCGCGTTCTTTTGTATCACTTGGTGTTTCTTTATCCGATTTTGTTATTTTTAAAGGACCGAAATTAACTTCGGTACAAAAAGCTTGAGCTAAAATGCCTGAATCAGAAACATTCAGGTGTCCGTACGCTTTGAATCCTGGCATAAAAATCGTACCGTCGAATGTTAAGCCAGGATCAAAAGACATTTGGCCTATCTTTGTTTCTATAGGAACGATATATAATTTTGTGTCTTTAAGTCCAATGTCATTTAATGGTAAAGAGTCAATATTTGGTATCTTTTTCTTTGCCATTTTTTGTGCCGTGTCAACCAGGTCACTCAATGTAAGCTCATCAACTGATCCATAGATTACAGATCCAAGAGCTTCTTTTGCAGCTCCGGGTGCTGAAGGTCCAGACAGAGCTCCGATTGGTATTTTAGCAGCCATGGCGATATGGCGTTTGCCCAATGTCAAAGCTGCTGCAATTCCTAAGTTTTCCGGCATGCCGGTGATTGGAAATTTTTTTAGATCAAACATCATTTGGACAGCGACTCCTTGTACAGGGCTATTGGGATCATCGCTTCCGATTTCTAATCCTTTGATGCCAAATGGATTTACCCATTTTCCGAGCATGGTTCCTGAAAGACTAAATGTTGTTGGTGGTGCATAGGTGATATCGGCTGATAATACTAATGCTTTATCATCTTTAGGCGTGGGTTTTACTTCGATATCATCTGCATGTAAAGAGAAAGAGGTTCTAGGAGGTTTAACTTTTGTATTTGTGCCAACTTCAATACTCAACTCTTTGACTGCAATGCCATCCGCTTTAATCGGCAGGGGTCTTTCAAGTTCAATTGATAATGTCATTGCTAATGGATTTTCTGGTATATATCCGATTACTACGAGTTTATTTTCTGAGGGTGATGAAGTTGTCGTTGAAGCCGATGTTGTCAGTCGACCCACAGGTGCGAGCGCTTTGGTTAATTTGGTGTTGGCAATAAAATTAATGCCTTTTTTAAAAGTTATTTTTCGATCAGTATCTTCAAAATCATCGCTACTGATTACTAAAATAATTGTATCAAGAACTATATCATCAAATAAAGTTGCTTTTAATACCGGCATTCCATCAGATAATTTCCATGTTGGAGGTGTAGCAATTTCTAAAAGTTCAGATGTTTTTCCTTTTTTATTTTTTTTCAAACTTAACTCTCCATGTAGAGAGCCCCCAAACATAGTGATATCGCTTGAAAGGACAATGTCATACTCAGCACCTTTTTTTGTAATAAGGAATTCGGGATTGTCCAAAGCTAAATTTTTAAGTGTAGGGATATCGCTTTTTGGAAAAGGATAAATTGTTTTTTCTGTTATTTGGCCAACGCCAGAAACCGAATAGCGGCCTTTAATTTGAGCAACATCTAGTACCAAAACTGTTTTGTAGTCTTTAATTTCAGCATCGCCGAATAATTTGAAACTTTTGTTTGCGCTAGAAAATTGTATATATACATCTTCTATGTTAACACCTGCAAATGTTAATGTTTGAGCTAAATAGCTTGAAAATGCTATACCTTTTTTATTGAGTGTTGCTTCTAGCTCTACATCAAAATCGCCTATTTCAGGAATGGTAATATGTGCGCTTCCACGAAGTTCTATATTGTTTTTAAGTTCCTCTTTTTTGTGTGATTTCTTTTTTTGTTTAGCGGTGGAAGCAGATGTTTTTTCTTTTTCTGTCTTGTCTTCTTCTTCTGTTTTTTCAAGTTCCTCAATTTTTTCTTCTACTTTATCTTGTGCTGTTTCTTTCTCTTGGTCTTGCTTGATTTCTTGAGGTTCTTGCTCTTCTTCTTTTTTTTCTTCTTCTGTCTCATCTTTTTCTTTTTTTTCCTCTTTTTCTGCATTTTCAGTTGGCATCGATTCTGATCGTTTTTTCTTTTTTATTTTATCTTTTCTAAAGTTGGCAATAAATAATGCATCTTTTATAGTACCAAGACCAGGTATAGTTAATGAATTTACGCTTGCTTGGCAGTAGGGACCATTTTTATCAATGATTACTTTAATAGCGCTATCTTTTAGTTCCTGCCCAGCCTCGATGCCTTCTATAGTTCCAAGGTTTGCTGTTCCATTGATCAGAAGTTGTATGGGTGCTTTTGTTCGAGAAATAATGTTTTTTACCGTAAGAGTAAATGAATGCAAGTGAGTAGTCTCCAGTGGTGTGCCTTTTACTTCTGGCATGATATCAACTAAAGATACATTTTGTGCTACAGCCCATATATCAGTTTTCTTGTTTCCGATAGCAAAATTAATAACAACTTCTTGCCCAAAAATTTTTGATCGAGCCGTGAGCTCTAAAGGTTGTTTTTTATTTGTCTTATCTAATATTAGAGAAACAGATTCAAGTGTTATTGCTGGATGGTTTGGCATTAAAGTTAGTGTTGGTGGATGAGGAAAATCCAATTCAAAAATAAATTTAGAATAAAGTTCATGTTTTTTGGTTGGTTTTTTGCCCTGTTTTATTGGTGGGACTTGAGTTTTCGTTTCATCTGGATCTGCTTTTTTCAAAACTATTTGACCTTCGGAGCCAAATAACTTTGCTTTTGAAGCGTAACTAAGAGTATTGTTAGTTTGTCGAAATTCACTACTTTCAATTGTTAATGGTCCTAAAAAGAGTTGCTTGCCTTTTGGTGGCAAATAGGTTTTGAAGCCAGATTGTCCACTTTCGGTATAGGGATATAAGATAATTTCCCCAATTACAGGAATGTCCATGGGCATCGCTAAATCTTCTTCGGAGCTTTGATCTGGCGGCGATTCCATAGATTGATCGAGCGTTGTCATTTCATCATCAATAATTGGTTGTTCTTGTACACATTGATTATGTGTATGCACTAAGCTGCATATTATAAGTGTTAATAATGTTCGTAATTTTAGGTTCATTTTTTATATTCCTAATTACAACAAGCAGCCTTTTTCATGTCTCTTTACACTCTCTTTCAGACGATCAACGTCTTTCTGCAGGCTATCCACTTTTTCTTGAGCAGATTGAATAGCGCCGCTTGCCTTTTCGCTTGCTCCACTTATAGCGGAAGTAGCTGAGCTACTAGCTCCAGATATTGAATGTTCAGCACTACCCATTTTTTCTCCTACAGCCTGTTTGGCTTCACTAATTCCTTTAGTTATTTCATCTTTTGCTTTTTCAAGACCATTTTTTACTTCTTCTAAAATATATTGTTGAAGATTGGATTGAAATTCAGCTACAACATGGAAATTAATTGGCTTTTCAAACTTTGCAGTTGCATTCAAATGGGCTTCTATAAGAGATTTTCCATGAAATACAGCTTTGCCAAAGGAAGCTTTGAGATCAAAGGTTAAACCAGATTTGTTTATACTAATGTATGTTTCTTCTTCAAACATACTAGCAATAGAAATTTTTCCTGAAATGAGGAGCTCTTGTTTTTCTTTTGATATCGCAAGATGCATTAATGGTCCATTTTGGAATTTTTTTATTTGGGCATCATCAAAAATACCTTCTTTCTTGAGTTGATTAAACATGTCGTCTCGTTCTTTTTGATCGCTTGCAGTCTCTTGGCCTGATTTGGTTACATGCAATGGACCAAAATTTATTTCTGAGCAAAATGCATTAAGTGATATGCCTGAATAATTAACATTAAGAGCACCATATGCTTCAAAACCCGGAGCGAAAACATCTCCCCGCAATGTTATACCTTCATGGAAACTAATTTCACCAATTTTTGTTGCTGTTGGAACAACGTATACTTTTATTTTTTTCATCCCAACGGCGTCCAAAGGTAATTTATCAAGCGGAATTCCTCCTGCCATAGCAGAGGCACCAGCTGTCGCCATGCTTATATAAGATTGAACAACATCTGATAAGGTATACTCATCAAGTTCTCCATATAAAACAGTTCCCAAGACTTTTCCAGCTTCTTTAATACCGCTAGGTGGTTGCATAGGTAATTGAACAGCCATGGCAACATGACGTTTTCCTAATGTAAGTGCTCCGGCGACGCCAAATGTATCAGGAAGTCCAGTTTTTGCAAAGTTCTCAGGAGTAAGAGTGGCTTGTACTGCAACTCCTTTTGGCACATCAGGGCAAGAATCAATATTATTTTTAATACATTCAGAGTGATCACTTCCAATTTCGATACCTGGTATACCGAATGGTTTCTTCCACTTACCTTCCATAGTAGCAGATAAGGTGAAAGGCATTTTGGCAACATTTCCTTTATTGGTAACTATACTTTGAATTCCTGGTAATATGAGACGCATTACAAAAATTAAAGGATCATCTTTTGGAGATGGTTTTACAATAATTTCTCCCACAATTGACATAGAAGAAAGGATTGAGTCGATAATGCTTACACCAGGCACTTTTGCCGTGCCTCCAATTTCAAGCGCAATTTCCCCTACTTCAATCATGCTCGTTTTAAAAGAAAGTGCTTTGGATAGTTGGAATCTAATCACCGATTCTAAAGGGTTTTCAGGAATATATCCTATTACTGATAATTGTGCATCGGAAGAAAAGTTTAAAAGCTGAGTAAATGGTTGTATAGGACCTGCCGGTTTTGTATTTCCTTTAAAATTTAATCCAGTTTTAACATCCAAACTTAAATCCTTATCACGATAATTATCTTCGCTAAAAAATAATGTTGTATTGTATAAGGTAAATGCTTCAAAAGCTGATCCTTTTACGTTAGGAAAAGTATCAGAAAGTTTCCAGTTAGTAGGAATATCAATCGCTAACACTTTAATATTTCTGCCATCAGGAATTTTCTGTAGGCGTAATTTGCCGTGTTTTTTTAAGACTAAAAAATTGGGATTTTTTTGTGTGCCAAAATCAAAGAGTGTATAATCACCTTCAATAGTTGCGTTAAAACTTGCGCCCGCTTTTTCAAAAGTAACTTTTGGATTATCTACTTTTACAATATTTAAAATTGATAAATGATTTTTATCAAAAGGTTTAAAGGATGTTGGTCCGCCTTGTGCAACGGGGACATTATTTACCATTTTGACTGTGGCATTATAGCCAAGTTGCTTTAATTGCGTTTGTAAATCTTGCGTTGTGTCTGCATGTATAAAGGCATTAAATAATATACTGGCAATCGCAAGAGCGAGTAACTTATTACACAACCTATCCATTCTATTCCCCCCAATTTTTTAACCTCATATACCTAGTTTGATTGATTGGGGATAGAATTGTAAAGGAAAACTAATTGACCATTTGTTTTTATGCGTAATAAGGATTTGTAAAAAACTATTGTTTTCTACCCCATACTTCGTACGGGGTCCCCCAGTTTCATTTGTAAATAAAGTGAGCTCGATCTAAGAGTTTAACCTGCAATTTGCTGAAAAAGATTATTCACCCGTTCGTCCTGAGGGGAGCAGCTATGCTGCGAACTTGAAGGATCAGTCCTAATAAAATTGAAAAATTAATATTATTTTGATTGTATTGCTAGAAAAATCTAATTTGACTGATCCTTCAAGTTCGAGCGATAAGCGCCCTCCCCTCAGGACGAACGAACAAAGGCAACTATTCCCTACAGATGAATCTAACCATGATATCGTTTAGATTGAATTCTGGTTAATCACTGTTTTCTACCCCATACTTCGTACGGGGTCCCCCAATTTCATTTGTAAATATACATTTTTCCAAAATATTTTACTGCTGCCGGGCATAGGGGGATGCGCAAATGAAGTCTTTAAAACTGTGACCGCATGATCAGCGATTTTGATTTTCTGTGCATTTTGTTCTTGTATACCCATTTTGAATTCGGTTACCCAATGAGCCAGTAATGAATCAAGAAGTTCTATACTTTCACGCTCAGTGATTTTGGATTGTTCAAGAACATTCAAAAAAATACTTGGTGAATGAGGAGCGGTAGTAGAAAAAAAATCAAACAGGGATGAAGTTGAGTTGAAGCTTTGATTTGAAAAAGTTTGTACTGTGCAACGAGAGCGAATGGTGGGCAACATAGATTCCACGCGTTCAGCAAGCAATATAAAATGATATCCTGTTGCAGGTTCTTCAAGTGATTTAAGAAGGCTATTTGCGCAGGTGGATGTCAAAAAATCGGCTTTTTGAATAATAAAAAAGAAATGACTATTGCTGTCCAGTGTGTAGGAAATGGTGGAACCAATAATGGATATTTCATCAAGAGTATAAGAAGATTTTTCAGGATACAGCCAACATAATGCATGGTGTTGTTTTTGCCCAATTTGCCTGCAGGTGATGCAGTGTCTGCAACCACCCGCAGAGCAAAAAATCTTTTGCAAGTAAGTTTCTAGTTGTTCAAGTAGATGTATGTGTGATCCCAGCCATAATTGAGCTGGTGGAATGTTATTGTTCATGCAGTTTATCCAAATCTACTACATTCAATAATAATGCCGATTTTTTTGTTACGCCCCATACTCGTATTTTTTTATTGAGGCCTGAGGAAGCATGCCGTAAGTCGCTATCAGCTTGGCATGCACGGTCTTCATACTCTTGCAGTTCGGGTTTGTACCAGGGTTCACTAGTACTGCCTACCCCAAACGAATTCTCATCAGGGAGTACGATAATCCTTGGTAAGGGCTCACAAGGCCTTGGTGGATCGAATGCAACTATCATTTCAAAATTTTCAGGACAATGGCGTGGATATATCATGACCCTATGTTTATTGAGTAGAGCTTGTAATTTTAACTCTGCTTGGCCTTGTTGACTTGCATTCATGTGCATAGCAACCAGGGAGATGTTGAATAGAGCAAAAAGTGTAATATTTTTCATAGAGGATTTTCCACTCGTTTTGAATCTTCTATTACCTCATAAACACCACAATCCACATTTTCTTGTACATTTTTTAATGATGCAGTTTCCGATGTTACTTCCCATTCAGAAATTGTCCTTGGTTTATTCATTAATCCATGGTAATTAGCTGTAGCGATTGCTTTAGCTAAGCCTTGTTTAAGTTCCGCTTTCATTATGATTGCAGTTGCATAAGGAGCTTTAGGTTTATTAAAGGTAGCATCAACGAGATTACTCATATGTTGTGCAGGACTTGTAAAGTCAACGCCATTGTTAGTTTTGATGTTCATCCAAGTTGGGTAAAAAGTAACTCGCATTGGAAAGACTCGATACCTGTTTCTTTCTATATAGGCATCTAGTTCTGCATAATATATGATGCCTTCCGGAGTTGCTTTAAATAAAGCTTCTTTTTGGTGAATAGCTTTGATTTTTTCTCTATGCAATCGAGATCTTTCTTGAGTATATTCTTGACGGCAGGCAAGTATTTGCGCATTATATTCAGCGCCAGCCGGAGTTCCAGCTAATTCAGTACTTTTTTGGTGAAGTTCCATCAGTCGTTGTCCTAGAGTTTGTTCTCTATCGGATTGAGTGGATGCTGATTGTGCACAAGCCGGTTGTGCGGCGGCAGCAGATGCTGCTGGAGCTGGTCCTGATCCTACAACACTTGAAGTAGTTATCATGGTGATCAATATCATTGTAATGTATAATTTGTTTTTCATGTGCGATTTCCTTTCTAAAGTTAAAGAACTTTTTACATATATCCGTGTGTGATCCCAGCCATAATTGAGCGGGTGGAATGTTACTGTTCATGCAGCTCATCCGAATCTACTACATTCAATAATAATGCTGATTTTTTTGTTACGCCCCATACTCTTGTTTTTTGATTGAGATTTGAGGCGACAGACTGTAAGGTGATATCTTCTTCGTGTGCAAGCCTTTCTTGCTCTTGCAATCTGGGTTGATTCCAAGGTGTGCCGAATCCGGACAATACTACTGACGAGAACATATAAGCACGAGATCCATTTGGGAGTATGATATGTGTTATATCTTTTCCCGTAAAACCATGACCGGGCGGATTAAATGTCACTATCATTTCAAAATTTTCAGGACAACATTCGGGATTTGATTCAATATGATTCCTATTGAGTAACGCTTGCAGTTTTGATTTAGCGTGGCCTTGTTGACTTGCATTCATGTGCATAGCAACCAGGGAGATGTTTAATAGAGCAAAAAGTGTAATATTTTTCATTATGATTCCAAAATGTTTTTATTTGAGTTTGATAAACAATGAACAATCTGAGAAATTTCTTGTAAATGAGAGTTGTTGTATGTGTTTTTTTCTTCTGGTGTAGAAATATCAAATTACTATTTCAACTTTGCGAATTTCAATTTTTCGGGATTCTCTATGGATGTTAACCCGAATCTTGGTTTAGGGTTTGTTGGACAAGGTACATTATCTTGTACTTCCAATAATAAGGCAGATTTAGTTGTTGTGCCCCAAATTGATATAGTATTTGGCCTTATTAAATTTAATGAACGAGCTTGTTGGGCTGCATGACTTGCCAGCGTATGTGCAGTGGCCGTATCTTGACCTAAATCACTGGCATCAACCTGATTGTCCGGGTGGGCATATCTACCCCAAGATAAATCTTTTATTATTACTTCCATATAAGTAGGAAAAATTGAAACAACTACGGGATAATTGGGACACTTCCAATGACATAATTTATCAGGGCAACCAACTTTATAATGATTTAAAAGTGCTTGCAATTTTGTTTCGTCACTGGGTTGACTTGCATTACTATGCAGAGAAAGCAGTGATACAGCTAATATTGAAAAAAGAGTAATATTTTTCATGATTTTCTTTCTAAACATTAAATAACGTTATTTTTATAATCGATTTTTCGCGCTCATCCATTGCTCAACAATCGCAGTTGCCTGCATAGCTAAAATGTCGGGTGATTCTTGGCCATCCAAGATGATCACGTGTTACTCTTCTACTATTTGATAATCAGGACAATGTACGTCTTTTTTCACATTTTTTAATAATACTGATTTTGTTGAAACATCCCAAATGGATATAGTATTTGGTTTTCCTAGAAGCTTTAGATGATGGGCTTCGGCCATTGCGCGCTCTGCGGCGGCAAAAGCTTCTGTAGCCCCGGGGATATTTTCTAAATCCTTAGGTGACCGAGGCATCCATAAAGGTCCCATATAGATAAATCCATTTGATCCATCTGGTTTCATTGGTTTCAAAAGCTCCAAATAGGCAGGGTGCATTGCGATTCTTATTTGGCAATTGTATGGAACATCACAATCCCGTAAAAAAGATGAAGCTGTGTGTCTATTAAGCAGCGCCTGTAGTTTTACAGTTGGTTGTGCAGAAGATGCCGCTGCTGCAGCAGAAGTGGAAGATGGATTGCTAGATGCAGAAATTAATGCACTTTTTAGCATGGTAATACATATTAAAAAAAATATGTGATTTTTCATGAGTGATCCTTTTACATATATCCGTGTGTGATCCCAGCCATAATTGTGCTGGTGGAAGATTGTTCATTTTGGTAATTTTTGTTCATGTGCATGCAATAATACTGCTGTTGATCCTTTGATTATTGCCCAAATAGAAACCGTATTTGGTTTAGATAAGCCTTCTGATCGAGCTTTTGCTAATGCAATACGTGCAAGGTCTTCTTCTTTTTCATGAGTAGAAGGTAATTGAGTGTTAATAGTATATGTGAAACTCGTAACTTCTCCTCCTTGTCTAAACAGATGTCCACTTCTGCTGAAAGCAGCTGGTTCAACGCGTTTACTAATATCACAGAGAGTTACCATTGCTGTCCAATTTGGGCGGCATTGCTGTGTTATTACTTGTATACTATTATTGGTTTGCGAAGAACTAGCTTGAATGGGCAGAGTCAATGCGGAGATAAACAATAGGGAGAAAAGTTTAATTTTATTCATGTGCGATTTCCTTTCTAAACATTAAATAACGTTATTTTTTATAATCGATTTTTCGCGCTCATCCATTGCTCAACAATCGCAGTCGCCTGCATAGCTAAAATGTCGGGTGATTCTTGGCCATCCAAGGTGATCACGTGATTTTTATTTTTAAAAATAGTTTCAAACCCAAGATGTAAACGCTGCATAAATGAAATATCCTCTTTCTCAAAAGAGGTGAGTTCAAGATTTCGAGCTTTTAATCGTTCAAGAGCAACTTCAACAGGAACTTTTACGTAAAAAGTCAGATTGGGCTTGAGATGATCCATCGCAAAGTCATTCACCGTTTGAATAATCTTTACATCTAGTCCACGGCCAAAACCTTGATAGACCAAAGAAGAATCTGCCATGCGATCAGAAATCACTATCTTTTTTTGTTGCAATGCAGGAATAATAAGTTCCTGAAAATGTTGTGCTCTGTCAGCGGCGAAAAGGAGGAATTCACTTTTTGCGCAAATGGGCATGGTTTTTTCCTGCACCATAGAGCGAATTTGTTTGCCAAGTGACGTGCCGCCAGGTTCTTTTGTCAGTAACACTGGCATATTTTTTTGTTGTAGGCCGGCAAATAAGTTTTTTGCTAATGTGCTTTTTCCCGAACCATCGATGCCTTCGAGGGTGATCAAAATGCCTTGTTTTATCATGAGTGCTTTCAAGAACCTTTACATTTGGTATATCGCCAGATCTGTCGTATACTTATAGTATACCTAAACCATACAAAATGTCTTTATTTGCCAATTGGAAGCTAAATGAATGATAAGAATTCTGTTGATCGTATGTGCATAAAAAAAGTTACTATAGAGCCCGGATGCATTACTTGTGGTGCTTGCGAATTTATTGCACCAGAAGTATTTAAAGTAACCGATATTTGTCATGTTGATGAAAATGCAGATTTAGGCAAAAATGAAGAAAATATCAAGCAAGCTGCTTCTGCATGTCCGGTGAATGTCATTACTTATAAAGAGTGAGAATAAAAAATTATGAACAATCAATATATTAATTCTTCGATAGATCAGTGTGAAATTAACGCATTTAATGCACTTTACAAACAAATACACATTGATGGCAAAATTATGTGCTTAGGGCAACTTCTTGAGCGATCAAATTCTCTTTTTGCCGATAGAGTTGCACTTATTTGGCATGATACAACAATCACTTATAAAGAACTGTATACACGTGCTTGTATGCTGAGCGATAAGCTCATCCAAAAAGGAGTACAACCTCGAGATCGTGTACTTTTATTTGTTGAAAACTCACCAGAATTTTATATCGGTTATTTTGCTGCTGTGCAAGTTGGTGCAGTAATAGCTCCACTCAATACTTTTTTACAAGAAAATGAACTGCAGCATATTGTGCATGATGCAAAGCCAAAATTGATTATTACAGCGTCCAAGCATCTTGAACTTTTTAAAAAAGTTGGGGCTGATTCACTTGCTCAGTTTGTAACTGAAGCAGATATGGATCTTGGCCAGCCAATGCCAACTCAGGTTAAAAAATTTGAGGTGATTACATTAGAGCCTGAGGAAATGGCAGCACTTCTTTATACTTCAGGAACTACGGGGTTGCCTAAAGGGGTTATGTTGAGCTCGAAAAATATTATGACAAATGCAGTGCAGGGAATGTCTCGATCTCCTCAAGAAAATGAACGAGTGTTTGGTGCATTGCCTCTTTTTCATAGTTTTGCGCAAAATATATGCATATGGTCCAGCATATTTTCAGGGTATACCGTTATTTTGATTCCTAAAATTGAACGACGTTATTTGGTAGAAGGTTTGCGTCACAAGCCAACCATGTTATTTGGTGTTCCAGCTTTATATGGTTTTTTCTGTTTGCTCAAAACAGCGCAATTTTCCGATATTAAATATTTTGTTTCAGGAGGGGATGTACTACCTGATAAAATTCGTGCCGGTTTTGAATTAATTTATAGACGAAAGATTTGCAATGGCTATGGATTGACTGAAGCTTCTCCTTTTGTTGCAGCTGATTTAGATGACATGACTGAACCGACAAGTTGCATAGGTAAACCATTTATAGGAATTCAGGCAGCAGCTATTGATGAGAAAGGTGATCATTTACCCATTAATACTATTGGGCATCTTATCCTCAAAGGGGATAATATTATGCTTGGTTATTATAATTCACCTGAAACAACGCAGGCAACTATTAAAGATGGTTGGCTTTACACAGGCGATTTGGCCTACATTGATGCAAACAACAAAATAGTTATTACAGGACGTATTAAAGATCTTATCATTCATAAAGGCTTTAATATTTATCCGCCTGAAATTGAAAATGTTATCTTGAGTCATTCTAATGTTATCCGTGCAGGTGTAGTTGGCAAGCAAGATGCATCAGGCGAAGAATTTCCAGTAGCATTTGTACAAGTTCGCGTGGCACAAACTGGTATTGAGGCTGAGCTCAAAAAACTGTGTTTGAATCAATTGGCTACGTATAAAGTGCCGCGAGAATTTTATGTGACTACCGAGAATTTACCAACTACTACTACCGGAAAAGTTGATAAGAAAGTATTGCGTAAGAAATTGGAATAATTTTTTCAAAGGAATTTAATGGCAAAAAAATGTTTAATGATTGCACTATTGTGCGTTTCCTTTACATGTTTAGTGCAAGCTTCATCGCAGGCAAAAAAATATACTTTTACACAAGCGGTGGAACAAACTAATGAGGGTCTCAGGTTTATTCTTCGAATGAAGAATGCGAAAAAGGGGTTCTTTTACGAAGAGAAATATACTCCTACTGGATTTGTTTCTGAAAACGATCGTATTAAAGCGATACAGCTTGACCACCAACAATGTAAAGCAACCCCATGTTTTCATTCAGGTGGATCTGAAAAAAGAAAGTCTAAACTGAATCGCATGCTTCAGGGAGCAAAACAAAAATATATGTCTCCTGAATATTTGCCTTCTGGTTATGCAAAAGATGTATCGGTCATTTCAATTAATGTGAAAGTTGAGGCTTCATTTAATCGGGTTGAATTGCCAAGTGAAGTCCAAAAGGGTTGTCTGGGGTAAGAAAAAAGGTTGAGTAGACCATTTCACGGTATTAAAAACAAAGAGTTCCAGGCACCCTCCCTGAAGAAAGCGGCCTAAGCCGCGAATCTTGAAGGGTTGGTGCCTCAATAAATCGTTATAATATAAGATGAGCGCACAACCCTTCAAGTACGCAGCCAAGCTGCTTCCTTCAGGGAGGTGCGAGGTAAAATTCCTCTCCTTAAATACCAACTCGCTTTTTTATTCAAGCTACTAACTATATGAATAATAATTTTTATTTTTTGGCGTGATATTAAGTAATGTGAAGTTCATTCTATGCAAAAAAAAATCAAATTATTGCACATCACCTCAAGTTTAAAAATGGGCGGCGCTGAAAGTCTCTTATGCGATCTGATTAAAAACATGGATACAACTATGTTTGAGCATCACGTGATCTATTTTCATGATGGGCCACATAGCGTGCATCTAAAAGAATTAGGGATACCACTGCATCAGATTAAAGGATTGGTATCTTTGTACGATCCAGTATTTTGTGCTCGATTGTATGCACACATAAAAAAAATAAACCCTGATATTATGCACACATTATTATGGGCAGCAAATCTTTTTGGGCGCATGTGTGCACATGTACTTAACATTCCTGTTGTGTGTGCAATGCATAATAATGTGGATCAAGATGGTTTTATTCGCGCATTATTTGATCGTGCAACGTTAAAAATGGCAGACAAATTTATCGCAGTATCTGAAGGTGTTGCCGAGTCTATGCGAAAAAGAGATGCGTGGTTACCAGCACATAAAATACAGATCATTCCTAATGGCATCGATTTTAAAAACCTGCAGATAAAAAATGAGCAAGCAAAAAAAAGCAGACAAGAGCTGGGATTATCCTCAGATCATTTTGTGATAGGATCTGTGGGCAGATTTATGCCAGTCAAACGGTATGATCTTATGCTAGAAAGTTTTGCATTGCTGTACGCACAATATTCCCATGCACGCTTAGTTTTAGTTGGCATTGGGGATATGGAAATGCAATTGCGCAAACTTGCTGCGCATTTGCGCATAGATCACGCAGTTACTTTTATTATAGGTCAGCCTGCGTATCAGTATTATAGCTTGTTCGATTGTTTTTCTTTATCTTCTGATAAAGAGGGTATATCCATTGCATTATTAGAAGCTATGTCATTTGGATTGCCATGCGTGGTGACGAGTAGCGAAAGCTCACATGCCGTTTTGCAGCATGAAATTAATGGATTGATTGTGCCAGCGGGCAATGTGCAACAATTATCGCAAGCATGGGCCGGCCTCATGGGTAATAAATTACTGAAAGAATTATTGGGTGATTGTGCGCGAAAAACAGTTGTACAAGAGTTTGATTATAAAAAGATGGTATCGTCTTACCAGACATGCTTTAAAGATATTTGTGCAGTAGGCGAGCATTATTCTATTTAGAAATTATTCGCCCTCCAATTTATTTATGTAATGCACTTTAGACTTTTTATTTATAATTTAGTTGATGCATCTTTACGCAAACTATATCTATAGCGTGTTTGCGGATTATAAAAAATTTGATTTTTGCCAGAACTTCGTATACTCTTTTAATATCAGTTTTGATAACCTCCATTTCCCCTATCCGTGACGTTCTGTCTGGATGGGGGTTTTTTTTGTCCAAAAAGTCTTTTGTTTTCAGCTTTTCTTAAAAAAACTTCACCTGACACATTAAAACTCTTGAGGTATACAATTTTTGTGTGATATAATTCAATTAGAATAATAATCAAGTTGCATTGTATTTAAAATAAAGTTGTAGTAAAAAATAAATGAGGGTTTATCATGAAGCGTTCAATGAAGTTTTTGCTTGTCGTTAGCTGTTTTTTGATGCTTTGTGCAAACTCTTTTGCCTTTATTTACGAGGTTAAAGTTTTACGTAAATGGGACGATAAAAATAGGCGTTTCCATTATTTTATTGGATTAAGTGACTTTCATGATAAAATCCATAAATCTAACCAAAATCAGTTAAAGAAAATTGAAAAATTATTAGCACAATTGGATAAAAGCAAAACAAAAATAGCGATTGAAGATTTGAGTTCGGTCAATGCAAGTGGCAGATCATCATGTGGGCGTTATTATGTTAATTCGCGTGGCGGAGTACTCGGCGGATTAGCACAAACAACTTCTGCCATGGGACTCGATGTGAGCAATGTTGAATTTAGATATTGTCGCGTTGTAGCTTTGGGGCCAGTGCTTAATAATTTACAAGATGATCTTCATAAGTTTCCTTCAGTTACCACAACCAATATGCAGGTATTGCATGACGAAATTATGAATGAAGTAAAGGATATTTTAGCTTATGAAGATGGACCTTTACTCAAGAAAGTGTACAGCACCATTGTTGAACAAATAAAAACACAGATCAAAAAATTACACATTGAGGAACATAAGCACTTAACCGTCGCACAATATCTTGAAAAGCATTCAAATGCTAAAAATCGTTTAGAGTTACTCAAAAATTTACTCACATTTGATAGTAATCTTTTGGATCTTCGTTTGACCCATGTGGTGACAAGTGAGGTTGATACAAAAGATAAAGTGATTGCCATTGCAGGCGGCGCTCATATTGGCCGGGTGAGTGAATTGCTACAAAAATTTGGTTATAAAGATGTCAGTACCACTAAAGTTGCTTTTGCCAAAGAATATAATTTACAACAATGCCTTGGATCAAATATTGTCGATGGTGCATTTTGTGTTAAGCCGCAGCCGATTGAATTGGATTTCTTAGACGCGGTAATTTTAAGTAAATAAAAAACTCCGACTTGTCCTCCAAAGCTTTATGCGAAGGAGGATCAGGTGACCGGAGTTTTTAGTATCATTTATTTTTCTATAAAATAGTTATTGCGCTACTTCTATACTGTCAAACGGTTGTAATTGTTGTTGTACAGGTGATGTTGACCCAGATCTTGATGCACTTGAATTAGCAGCTGCGGAAAGTGATGATCTTGAGTTATGTAGTTGTCTTGGTGCTGACGCTGCGACAGAAGAAGCCGATGATCCATGAGGTTGTGTTTGGCTCATGGTGACAGTTTCTCGAGTTACTGTTGCTTGTCTGTGCATTTGCAGCTGAGCAAAGCTATTAAATTGAGGAATAATCATTGCAGGCCAATTTCTACGTCCTTCAATTCTTGGCGGAACAGGTTCGCCAGTAAGCATTGTGTGAGTTCTAGAAACTATTTCTGTAATATCTGCTTGTCCGCTTCTTAGTTCGTTTTGACCTTGTTTTAATCCGGCAAGTTCTGCTTGTGTTGTTTCATGCCTTGATTGAGCAGCTTTTTCAAGATCTGTTTGTTTAACTAACATAGTGGCACTAAATTCCATAAAACGATTTTTGTGTGCTCTTTGTTCTTCTTCTACTCTAGTAAAAGCAGCATTATGGGCTGCGTGTGCAGTTGTATGTTGTGCTTGTGTTCCTTCTACTCTAGTAAAAGCAGCTGTATGTTCTCCAAGTGTAGTTGTATGTTTTCCTTGTGTTTCTTCTACTCTAGCAAAAGCTTCGCTATTTTCTCGACGATGCTCTTCTTGTTTATCTTCTATTCTTTTTAGTCTTTTATTAACTTGATAAACATAATAAGCTCCTGCAGTTGCTATAACACTTAGAGAGCTAATTGCTGCTAGCAATGGATGAGCTGCAACTCCTGCTACTGCGCCTACTACAAAACCTTGTGATCCTGATGCGCCACTTGAACCATGGTAATGATTATTAACGGTTGTTGAAGATGGGGTGGCACTTGGAGCCGGTGCAGCTGCTGGCTTTGGCGCCGGAGCAGATGCAAACACCTGTGTTAATGGAGTTGCCATAAGCAATGCAATAATAATAGATTTTCTTAACATGATAAACCTCGTTTTTTAAGGGTGAATAATAGTTTTTTATAATTATCAACGTTAATAATTAGCATACCGTGTTATTTCAAATTGTCAAATTAACGCAAGGGGTATTGTTTGATCGGCGGTTTTTATATAAAACGGGATAATCTTGTCCGATTTCCAGGTTCAAAATTAAAAATAGCTAAAAGTATTGAGTTTGTCGCTCTTTTTTTGATATTATTTCAAGTAGAAACCGAGCAGATGTTGTTTGGTTAATTTTTAGTATTTTTAAGCAAAGGAGAGATCGAATGAAGATCAAAAATGTTTTATCAGTTATTGGACTCGGCGTGATGATATTGATGAGTAGTTCAGATATAATTGGTTATACTTATACATTTAACAGAAACTGTAATAGTGGTAACTGTTCAGCCCTGGATATAAAGGCTTATGTAGGATATGGTAGTGGTTCAGGTATGACAGGTGGTAATCCGTCTATAAAGTCGGTGGATTTAAAATTATCAAACACTCCGTCGGTGACTTCTTACTATTGCGGATATCAAGCACCTACGACATCAAAAACAGCATCTGCGAGTATGACTTATACTGGAAAAACGCAAAATGGGTACAATCTTTGTTTTGATTATAACAACCAGGTATCGGGTGGCAGTTCCTCTAATTTTGCTTACTGTATCCAAGCCCCCGCACAGGATACGACATTCACCATTGATAACTGTTCCTCAACATCCTCAATGTGCAGCAATGGTTACGCAGGCATGTCTTGTACAATAACAGCAAAAAATACAACAACAGGAATCAAATATTAAAGTAATAGCAAACTGTCAACAGCAGAACGGAACATTATGTTATGCTTGTTCGCCAGGTTATACACAAAACAGCACTTGGACGGGTTGTTAACAAGGATGAGTTGTCAATATTTTTTGTTCATAATCAATGAAATAAAAAGGATTCCCCAGGAAGGCGTAAAACATCTCTCTGGGGGATTTTATTTTTTTGTAGAAACTTATAAAAGGACTGTTTCTTCTTTTTCTACCACTTTTTGGGCAGGGATAGTCATATCAGGTGAAGTGTAGAAGTTTTTGGTCAGGTAAGCTCTACCCGAATCGCCAAAAATAACTACCACAATATCGCCAGATTTGAGGGTTTTAGCATATTCTTGGGCTGCCCAGGCTGCAGCACCGCTACTAGGGCCTGACAGAATCGCGTGTTTGTGGGCTAAGGTCTTGAGCATGCCTAAGCCATCATCGTCGCTTACAGTCAAAAAATCATCAATAACTGAGTAATTTAGCACGGGAGAATCAAAATCAACTCCCATACCCTCAATTTTATACGGTTTAGGGTTACCTTTGGTGGATCTATACGAAGTGATTGAATCTACGGCCAACACCTTAACGGCTTGATTTTGCTCTTTTAAATAACGGCCTGCGCCACTGATGGTGCCACCTGTTCCTGCGCATGCAATATAATGAGTAATTTTTCCTTCAGTTTGCCGCCAAATTTCTGTACCTAATGAAAGATAATGAGCTTGAGCGTTTGAAATATTGAAATATTGATTTGGCATAAATGAGTTAGGTGTTTCTTGGTGGATTTTTAGCGCTTGGCTGTGATAGCTACGCGGATCTTCAATAAAATCGGTCGGTGGGCACATCACTACTTTTGCACCATACGCCAAAATAGCTTGTAATTTTTCTTGGCTTACTTTTTCAGACACCGTGATGATAACTTTGTAACCTTTAATGGCACCAATCATCGCACTGGCAATTCCTTGATTTCCTGATGAAGCATCGATGATAGTTCCACCCGGTTTGAGCGTGCCATTTCTTTCAGCCTCTTCGATCATATATAACGCAGAACGATCTTTTACGCTACCGCCTGGATTGAGATATTCTAATTTTGCGTACACCGTTGCGGGGGTATCAAAATTTAATTTTATGAGTGGTGTGTTACCAATTGCATCAAGCACAGAGTTATAAGTTGTTTTTAGCATAGTTTTATTCCTGTAAATATTTTTTTAAATGTCCTTTTAGTGTAACAATTTTCTTTCCCAATTTCACTATGTTTAATAAAAATAAATAAAAGTTAATGTAAGTATTACCGTTGTAACAAATGGCCAATAACAAATAACTGGCAAAAAGAGTCGTTCATAAAAAAATGATGGCAGTCCTTTGTTCCAATAATTAACGAATGTTAATATAATTACGACGACAATTAAAAAATAAAGCAGGAAATAAAAGTATTCAAAAAATATGATTTGTTGCACTGGTACGGCATTTTTAAATTGTGTATGCGCGGCAATTACGGTAAAGAATAATGGAATAACACCAGCAAGAATTTTTGAAACATCCGTTACCACTTCTTTAGCCATGTTAAAAATTTGAATAAATAATATTAACAGTATGGTGATGATTGGGAAAAGAGATAAGAGCAGCGAACTAAATATGTGGCGTCGTAAAACAATATTAAAATAAAGTTCAGGTGTTTTTGATTTTGTTGATTTATCAATGGTACCAAATGGACCGGCTAAATAAAATCCAAAGTTAGTAAGATATTTATTTTTCTTATAACTGAAAAAGCTTTGCTCAACACGCCATGCGTCTAATTTCACTGCTGGATCGATACCGGGTAATGCAGTAGGATTGATAACTTTATATGCATCAAGATCTACAACTAATAAAACTTCTTTATCAAAATCGTTAGGCCACATTTGCAGTTGTGCTAACTTAGTATCAAATGGATAAGTATCATATTTAAATTCTTGATCAACAGTTCCTTGCGCCACCCAACCAGTTACTTTCCATATCTCATCTTCAAATTCATACGCAGGATTTATTTTTACATCTCCCATTGGAAAATTAATCCCGGGTTTTATTTTGCTTTGTGGTGAGTTTTTTGCAAAACGTTGCCATGCATGAGCTATGATAGCTATGGCATTAGGTCCTTTAAATTCAAAGTGATGTACGTAAAGGCCTGTTGGAATATGCATGTGTCCTTCATGATGATGTTGTGCTCCATGCCCTCCATGCCCACCATGGCCACCGTGACCCCCGTGTCCGCCGTGGCCTCCATGCTCTCCGTTGCTTGCGTGTTCGCCATGTCCGCCATGTTCTGCAGCGACAGGTTGAGAAATTTCTGGTGCACCATGAGCATGTTCAGCTGTTGCCACTTGCACAGTTGGTTGTTTACTTTCTTGGCCTGAGACTTGTACAGCTGGTTCATTTAATTCTTGGGCAATTGTCTGCGTAAGTAGCGCAGATGTGTTTGCCATTTCTTTAATTAAAGGAGTTAAGTGATCTTGCACTGTCGTCAGTAATGCTTTTGAAATCTCAGCATCTTCCGGAGTGCTTGGTGCAATGTTCTGAGCAATGCTTGTGTCAACTGTTTGATCAGAGGTTAATTGTGCAGTAAGATTTTTTGCCGTATCTCGCATTTGTTCTATTAAACTACTCAAATTTGTGTTCGTATTATTTAAATCTGCTTGAGCAGGCATACTTATTTGACCGGAGGTATCAATGTGGTGGTGGTGACCTTCCGCTGGTGCTGCAGCGGGAGCGTCATGTGTGTGTTCTGTTGCTTGGGGTTTAGTTTCAGCTTTCGGTTCTCCACCCATGTGCATATGTTCCATTGGTGCGGCAGGTGCTTGGGGTTTCGTTTCAGTTTTTGGTTCTCCATCCTTTGCTTCTGGTTTTGTTCCAGGTTCTTGTGAGGCAGTTTCCAAGAATCTTACTAAGCTCGTTCGATCACGAATAATCACAGAATCTTCAGTTGCTGTGGCAGCTGTAGCAGTATAAGCAGTGTGCCACATGAAAATGATGCCGCCTAATATGCACAATGTGGCAAATATTGAGCAGTACCATAATCTATCTTCGTTAGGATCATATATTCGAAGTAATAGAAAAAAAGTAGTTATTAAAAAAATTAAAAGAAAAAGCATGATTTGAATTCGTTGATGGCGCATTTCGATTGTATTAAGATTGAGTTCGTCTTTGATAAACACACCAATCATGGACCATCCATTTGATGGAATCGGTTCAAAAAACATCCAGGCTTTTTCTCCCGTAGTTTCATCGGTATAATCGATATAACCACTTTTGCCTTTTTCTACTTCTTTTGCCATATTTTCGAGTTGAACGTTATGAGTTTCTTTAGCTGTTTGATAGATTGTTTTAAGATTTTGCGCATATTCTTTGATGGGGTGAGCAACATAAATTCCTTTTTTTGAAATCACAAAACCATAACCAGTATCGCCAAGACTCAGACCCTGAATTACATTATTAATATGTTCAGTTGAGTGGTTAGCAAATGCAACGCCAAGTGGTTTCTTATTGTCTTCATTTTTTATTCCGGGGTCCCCGTTCGTAAGAATGGGGGGTAAAAAAAATGGTGCGCCATATTCTGCAACTATGTTATCCCCTGCTTTGTCCTTAATTGGTTCAAGAAATGTTGGACCTTTTTTTAAAGGATCGTTATATCGTATAATATCCTGTTGCGTGTAGTCATAAAACTTTTCAAGTTGCACCAGTTGTTCTTTACCTTCTTTTTCAACATAATACGGCGCATACAGTTTAGTATCTTTATTGTATTGATAAGGAACAAATGCTACGCCAATGCCAGTCACATCTTCAGCTTTTTCTTGTAAACGTTCCAATATTTTTTCTTTAGGTACTTTACCCGAGCTGAGATCATCTGCAAGTGATTGCACTATTGGAGGAAGTAATAAAAGAAAATCATTTATCTCTTTTGCGGCTTGTTGTGTTTGCTCTATCGCCTTTTTTTGGGCATTATCAATAATGGAATGTTGTAAAGATGTGTATTGGTAAAAAATAGTAACTAATGCAATAGCACTACCTATACAAGCAACTATGAGAAACCAAAAAACAGATTTTTTTAAATTGAAATTTTGTACTAATGACATAGTGCCCCTTATTTTTTTTAGTTGATTGATAGTGATACTATCAAGCAAGAAGGGGGCTGAGCAATAGTTTTGATTTACACTATTTCTTGGGCATCAGGCGCTGGTTTGCCTAATCTAGTGATTGAATATTCACTGCCTTCGGCCCTTTTCAAAAATGGTGTGCTTTTTCGGACGATTTTAGTAACTTTTTTCATATAAGATATCAATTTGATGATGCATTATAACATCATATTAACTTTTCATACAATTCAAGATGCTCTTTGATCATATGCTGTGTATCAAAATCATGAAGGTCATCAGGATAATGCTGCAATTTGGTGTATAAAGGTTGATTACGAGTTAACGTAAGCATGCCTTGTGCCAAATCAGACCATTGTCCTTGCTTGTATAAAAAGCCATTTTCACCTGGAATAATTACATCGTGAATGCCACCGGTGTTATAACTGAGCACAGGGAGTTTTAGTAATCGTGCTTCAATAATAGCGCAGGGTAATCCTTCCCATAATGAACTTAAAACAAATGCATGCCAATTGATCATGATAGGAGCAACGCTGCTTTGCCAACCATGTAAGGCGATAACCTCAGTTAATGTATGATCTTTAATCCATTTTTCTATCTGAGGTCTTAATGTGCCATCACCGATAATTTCTAGCCGAGTGTCTGGTTGTTGGTTATGAACAAGAGCAAATGCAGCCAACAGATCAAAAAGATTTTTTTGTTTTTTAAAGCACGCAATAGTCCCAAAAATAAAAGTTCGATCGGCTTGCGGGAAAGATGTTGCATGTTTTGCAGGAATAAAGAACTGTTTAGTATCTATAGCAGCACGAATGATAGAATGCTTTTGAGCAAATTTGGGAAACAGTTTAATGCCTGTTTTGACATCCTCTGATGAAACGCATACATAATGTGTGGTGATAAAGCTTGTCAGTAACTCGCAAAAATAAATAGCAAACCAAACAACTTTTGATTGGTGCGCATGAAAGGCATAACCATGTACAGTGTGGACACGTTTTTTTACACCCGCAAAATATGCTGCCCATCTGCCCAAGATGCCGGCTTTGGTGCTATGCGTGTGCACAATTAAATTTGGATGTTCTTTTTTGAAAGTTTTAATCTTTTTGATGAGCTCAAAAAAACATTTGAATTCTGCTATCAATGAACGAGCAGAAACTTCTCGTTGCAAGCTATTCATGAGAATCACATTCGGTTTATTTTTAACCGCATCAACTAATGGACCTTGATCGTTGGCAATAAGTGATGTTGTGACATCTGATTCTTCCAAACCATTCAGAAGTGATAGACACACTTTCTGCGCGCCGCCCAATTCGAGTTTGGTTATAATGTATAATACATGGAGTTCTTGCTTCATAATTTTTCCTTTTTTTCCCCTCACATCCTTCGACAAAGCTCAGGAAGGTCGGGGGGATAGATTCTTTATTTTATCCTGAAATTTTTGACTTATTCAGGTATAGCTCAAAATTCAAAGACTTACTCAAAGAAGAAATTCTTCTTTCCGTCCTCCCTGATTTTTCGAAGGGGCGACGGAAACGGTATAAAAAGTTACCTAAAAAACAAAATAAGCGATATTAATAACGCATATATCGCACTGGTATCAATTAATCCTTGGGCAAACATGCTCATGCGAGATAATAATGAATGTTTTTCTGGTGCAATAGCAATTTGGTGACATGCAGCAGCGGCGGTGCGGCCAGAACCGATACCTGCGCCAATAGTGCCAATGCCGATACACAGTGCGGACGAAAGCATGGCAATTGCAGAAAGCATATCATCATCATGAATTTTTGTGGTGATTAATAATAGTGAAATGATGAGTGAAAAAATAATTGGTGTTTCTATAACTGCTTCACTAATAAATGTAAATGAGAGTAATTTGTTATATGCATTTTTATTTATTCCAATGCCACGACACGCAGTTTGCGCAAAATGAGCGAGTCCAATAGCAGGTCCTATACAGCCCAATCCTATGCATAATCCACTGGCTATTAAACGAATGCTATCTGCAAGTGAATCAACAGTGGTTGCTTGTTCTTTAATAAACATTGCAATGATGAATCCAAACACGATTGGGGTTTGAATAATTGATTGCGTAATAAGCATGAAGCGAAAAATCTTTTGACTAAAAAATGGTTGGCGTGCAATAGCAAGCACTGCTTGCTGCGCTGGTAAAGCAGAAACTAATCCTAACACAAAACCAGACAGGCTGATTGCAAATGCAATACCTAATTCAGCAATGCCGGCATAGGGAGATTTTGTGTCATTGACATCAAGGAGCAAGAGTGTTGCAATAGTGATGCCCATGATAGCTGCGGTTTCAATTAATGCCATGCCAATAATGGCAGTGCGAGAAATATCATTTTTTGCACTTGGTTGAATATTAATTGCTTCTATGGCAGCTTGGCACGCAATTCCTTCGCCGATACCCACACCTACTGATGTTGTGCTAATGCTCAGAGCAATGGTGCCATAATGAAATAAATCTGAATATTCTTGAATCATCATAGTTGCTCCTGAGCATCATTTTGTAGAGCTATTGATAAATAGGTTAAGCTCAACATAGTAAATACAAACGCTTGCAAAAATCCTTCAAATAATCCAAAGAATAGTAAAATGACAAAATTTGTGCCACTTAATATTCCCAATGTTTCCCAAATGATTGATCCTTCAATAGCGCTCAAATAAATATGACTGATAATTGATCCACCAAAAATATTACCAAATAAACGAAATGATATTGAAACGACGCTCGCAATTTTACCTAAGACATGTAGTGGAAACATAATAAAAATGGGCGTAGTAAATTCTTTGAGATACTCTTTTATGCCGTGCGTTTTTATCGCATAATATTGTATGTAAAAAAAAGAAATTAAACCTAACGCAAGTGTTGTATTTAAATCTTGTGTTGGTTCTGTCATCCAAGGAACGATAACGATGGTGTTACATATAAAAATAAAAACAAACAATGCAGTAATAAATGCAAAATGCCCAAAAGAAAAAAAGGCGCCTAATGTTTGAGTTGTCAGATCTATAAAAGATGCAACGAACTCTAAAATGATATAGCGAATAATGCCTGCTTTTTTTTGTAGCAACCATTTGATGGGAAAAAGAAG
>Ga0206920_1020_pt1 | contig 64261 bp, 58 predicted proteins | sample Alteio_BWOrgHeat_65_FD_152934 | JGI IMG/M metagenome (GOLD analysis project Ga0206920, IMG submission 152934) | Enriched cells from forest soil in Barre Woods Harvard Forest LTER site, Petersham, Massachusetts, United States -... | ecosystem: Environmental > Terrestrial > Soil > Temperate forest >...
TGCGGTCTTCGGCCACGTCGATGGACTCCGGCGAGGTGCCGATAATAGGCACCTTGGCCTTCTTCAGGCTCAAAGCCAGCTTCAGCGGGGTTTGCCCGCCAAATTGCACAATGACGCCCTTGGGCTTTTCACGGTCAACAATATTCATGACGTCTTCAAAGGTCAGCGGTTCAAAATAAAGGCGGTTCGAGGTGTCATAGTCCGTCGAAACCGTTTCAGGATTGTTGTTAACCATAATCACTTCAAAGCCATCCGCGCGCAGGGCAAAAGCGCCATGCACACAGCAATAGTCAAACTCAATCCCCTGGCCAATACGGTTAGGCCCGCCGCCGAGGATCATGATCTTGTTTTGCTTGGTTGGGGCCGACTCGTTGTCTTTACCCGAGAAGGATGATTTACCCAGTTCGTAGGTGGAGTAGAGATAAGGCGTGAAGGCCTCAAACTCCGCCGCGCAGGTATCCACCATTTTGAATACAGGCGTCACCTTGTTCATCTTGCGGTAATTGCGAACCATGTGTTCTTTCGCGCCCGTCAAGAAAGACAGCTGAGCGTCCGAGAAACCCATGGCCTTCGCCCGGCGTAACAGATCCACCGGCAACTTGGCCTTTAAGGTTCCCTTTTTCGAGGTCGCCTTTTCCAGTTCCCGTTCCAGATCCACAATTTCTTTAAGTTCATTGAGGAACCAGGGATCGATAGAGGTCAACTTGTAAATCTTCTCCACGTCATAACCCTGCCACATGGCCTGGCGCAGGAAAAAGTGGCGGATCGAGGTCGGCTTGCCCAATTGGGCGTTGAGGATATCACCCGGTATGCGTCCCGGTTTGCGGGCTCCAGTTTTAATCCAACGACCCTGCTTAAACTCACGGCCATCCGCTCCATAACCGATGGTTCCGGTTTCCATGGAACGAAGCGCCTTCTGGTAGCTTTCTTTAAAGGTACGGCCAATCGACATGGTCTCACCCACGCTCTTCATGGACGTGTTCAGAATATCCTCAGCGTCTGGGAACTTTTCAAAGGTGAAGCGTGGAATCTTGGTCACCACATAGTCAATCGACGGTTCAAAAGCCGCCTTGGTATAGCGGGTAATGTCGTTAAAAAGTTCATCCAGGGTGTAGCCCACCGCCAGCTTGGCGGCGATCTTGGCGATCGGAAAGCCGGTCGCCTTGGAGGCCAAAGCCGAAGAACGTGACACACGAGGATTCATTTCAATCACAATCAAACGGCCTGTCTTGGGGTCCACTCCGAATTGAATGTTCGAACCGCCCGTATCGACACCAATCTCACGAATACAGGCAATCGAAGCATCGCGCATGCGTTGGTATTCTTTGTCCGTCAAAGTTTGCGCCGGAGCCACAGTGACCGAGTCGCCGGTGTGAATACCCATCGGGTCCATGTTTTCGATGGAGCAGATGATGACCACGTTGTCTTTCAGGTCACGCATCACTTCCATTTCATATTCTTTCCAACCCAAAGCTGATTCTTCCACCAGGCATTGGTGAATGGGTGAAAGGTCTAAGCCCTTGGCCAGAATCTCTTCAAATTCCTGGCGGTTATAAGCGATACCGCCACCCGAGCCGCCCAAAGTAAAGGCGGGGCGGATAATGACCGGATAACCGTTGCCTTCGGCAAAGCCGATACCATCTTCCAGAGTTTTCACCGTGAGGGATTTAGGCAAGTCGAGGCCGATTTTCTGCATGGCTTCTTTGAATAACTGGCGATCTTCGGCCTTTTTAATCGCGGCCAGATTGGCGCCAATGAGTTCGACTTTAAATTGGTTTAACACGCCGCTTTCAGCCAAAGCCACAGCGGTATTGAGGGCCGTTTGGCCGCCCAGGGTCGGCAACAAAGCGTCCGGACGTTCTTTTTCGATAATCTTGGCGACCACATCCGGGGTAATGGGCTCCACATAGGTGCGGTGAGCGAATTCCGGATCAGTCATAATCGTAGCCGGGTTGGAGTTAATCAGGATAACTTCGTAGCCTTCTTCTTTAAGGGCCTTACAGCCCTGGGTACCCGAGTAGTCAAATTCGCAGGCTTGGCCAATCACAATGGGCCCCGCTCCGATGACCATGATTTTTTTGATGTCAGTCCGCTTTGGCATAACTTTCCTTCGTTACTTAATTTCTAATCCACAGCCACAACATTTTTTAGTGAAATAGGCTGGTGGCCATTTCTTGTTTTGAAAAAAATACTCAGAACACTTGGGACACTTGGTGCCCCAGAACCTCAAAAAAGAAACGCCAACAAGGACACAATAAATAAAAAAACCAATGTCCATGTTTCCGATTCCAAAAAAAGCACCAAAAAGAACTATAAAAAAAGGAAATAAAAAAAGAACGGCTATAAACAAAAGCCTTACAGCCTTTGCTTTTTTCAAAAAATCAGAATAATTTAAATTCAATTCTTTCACTTAAACCCTTAATTATTTTTCTCAATCATTTCCCTGAACTGTTTAAACAAGTACCTGGAGTCATGCGGCCCCGGAGCTGATTCCGGGTGGTATTGCACACTGAAAACCGGATTGTTCTTCATGGCCAGGCCTTCGCTAGTGTTGTCGCTCAAGTTAATGTGGGTCGGAATGACCAACTCTTTATCCAGGCTGTCGTCATCCACCGCGAAGCCGTGGTTCTGGCTGGTGATTTCAATCTTGTTATTCAGGCGGTTCAGCACCGGCTGGTTGCCGCCGCGGTGACCGAACTTGAGTTTGTAGGTTTTGCCGCCCAGGGCCAGGCCTAACACCTGATGGCCTAAACAGATACCAAAGATAGAAATATTGCGGTGAATCAGGTCTCTAACCGTATCAGCCACATAAGGCACGCCTTCGGGATCGCCCGGGCCATTAGAGAGAAACACACCCTTCACCCCCGAGTTCAAAATCTCGCTGGCGCTGGTCGTCGCCGGGAAGACCGTCACATCAAACCCCTCAGCCGTTAAGCGGCGCAGGATGTTGTACTTGATACCGCAATCCAGCGCGGCGATTTTGATTTTCTTCCCCGGCGCTTCCAATCCTTCCAGTTTCATCTGGGCGCTAGGCGTGTGATCGGCGGCAGCAATGTTATAAGGCAGCTCCGTCCAGTGATAAGGTTTGGCACAAGTGACTTCTTTCACCAAATCCCGTCCCACCAAACCTTCGCTGTCTTTCGCCAGCTTCACGAGCTTCTTGGGGTTCAATTCGGTCGTGGAAATGACACCCTTCTTGGCGCCATGGGTGCGTAAGTGAGCGGTCAAAGCGCGGGTATCGAGACCTTCAATAGCGATAATGTTGTTCTTGCGAAGATAGTCGCCCAAATGCGAGGTCATGCGGTAGTTCGACGGGTGTTTGCAGTATTCCTTCACCACAAAGCCGGACAAGAAGGGCTTACGGGATTCCACATCCACATGATTCACACCCGTGTTACCGATCATCGGGTAAGTCATGGTCACAATCTGGCCGCAGTAAGAAGGATCAGTAAGAATTTCTTGATAGCCCGTCATCGAGGTATTAAAGACCACCTCACCAAAAGCCTGTCCATCCGCCCCAAAAGCAAAACCCTCAAACCATGTTCCATCTTCTAACGCGAGTACTGCTTTTCTCAACTTTTGCGCCATTTCACGCCCCGTTCAATAATTTTAAATTCTCAATGTTGAATTCTAAATTTCGGAAAGTTTCAATTTGAATTTCAAATTGAAACTCACAACAATTCAAAGTTTAAAATTCATAATTAAAAATTAACATCTCCTCAGTTGCCCTCGTACTTAATTTCTCCACTCACAATCGTCAATTCGCACCAACCCTTGAGGTTCCAGCCATTGAAGGGCGAGTTGCGGCCCTTGCTTTTAAAGTTGTTCACATCCACTTTCTTTTCGGTGGTGATGTCGAAGATGGCCACATCGGCCTCGGCCCCTTCAGACAAGGTGCCTTTGTTAATGCCCACGATCTTTGAGGGCGCGGTGGTCAGCAGTTCGATAGCCCGGGACAAGGACACCACACCCGGTTCGACCAGGTGGCTGTAAGTGACCGCGAAGAGCGTTTCGAGGCCCACGATACCGAAGGCCGCTTCATCAAACTCACATTGTTTTTCAGTGGAAGAGTGGGGCGCGTGGTCGGTGGCGATACAGTCGATGATGCCTTCTTTAAGGGCTTTGCGAATGGCCGCCACGTCGTCGTCGCTGCGCAGGGGCGGATTCATTTTGAAGTTCGCGTTGTAATTCTTGATCGACTTGTCCGAAAGGCTCCAGTAATGGGGCGCGGTTTCGGCGGTGACATTGAGACCCTTCTTCTTCGCCTGGCGGACCAGTTCCACCGAGCCGGCGGTCGACATGTGAGCCACATGAAACTTGGCGCCGGTCATTTCGGCCAGCAGAATGTTGCGCGCGACCATGACGGTTTCAGAGGCCGCCGGGATACCCCTCAGACCCAGCACCGTGGAGGCGTGGCCTTCGTTCATCACACCCTGGTTCGACAAGTCCATATCCTCACAGTGGTCAATCACCACCAGGTCGTGCATCTTGGCATATTCCATCACCCGGCGCATCAGTTCAGCGTTCATGATCGGGGCGCCGTCGTCAGACAGGCCGACCGCTCCGGCTTTTTTCAGTTCGCCCACTTCCGACATCTCCGTGCCTTCGCGGCGTTTGGAGATACAGCCCACCGGGAACACATGGCAGTGGCCTTCTTTTTCAGCCTTGCTCTTGATGAAGTGAACGATGGCCTGGTCGTCAATCGGCGGGTTGGTGTTAGGCATGCAGGCTACCGAGGTGACCCCGCCCGCGACCGCCGCTAACGTGCCGGTAGCGATGGTTTCTTTATATTCAAAGCCCGGTTCGCGTAAGTGCACATGGATGTCGACTAAGCCCGGGGTGACGATTTTGCCTTTGGCGTTAATAGTCTGGTCCGCTTTGACCTTCAGGCCCTTGCCGACTTTGGCGATTTTACCGTCTTGGATGAATACATCCGCTTCGCCGTCAATTTGATTGGCCGGATCGACCACATGCCCGTTTTGGATAAGAATTGACTTCATAAGCAAACCTCTTTTTCACCACCAAGGCACCAAAACACCAAGGAAGGCTTTGAAATTTTAAAATTTAAACCAGTTAATTCTTTTTTGTCTTTCGGTTTTCTTGGTGACTTGGTGTCTTGGTGGTCAACCATTGTTTTCGCCTTTTTCGCCCTTGAGCAGGTAAAGCACCGCCATGCGTACCGCGACGCCGTTGGTGACTTGTTCGTCGATTACCGAGGCGGGCCCGTCCGCCACCCCGGAAGAGATTTCTACCCCGCGGTTCATGGGGCCCGGGTGCATCACGATGGCGTCTTTCTTCGCGTGCTTCAGGCGCTCGCTGGTGACGCTGTAGAGCTGGCTGTATTCGCGGATGGTCGGGAAGAGATTTTTCTTTTGGCGTTCTAACTGCAAGCGCAGTACATAAACCACATCGGTGTCTTTGAGGGCTTTATCCAGATCGTGATAAACCTCGACGCCCATCTTTTCGATGCCGGCGGGTAAAAGCGTAGGCGGAGCGCAGACGCGAACCTTCGCGCCCATCTTTTGCAAGCCGTGGATGTTGGAACGAGCTACCCGGCTGTGGGTGATGTCCCCGATGATCGTCACAGTCTGTCCCTCAATTTTGCCCTTTTGTTCTTTGATGGTCAGCATGTCCAGCAGGCCCTGGGTGGGATGTTCGTGAAAGCCGTCGCCCGCGTTAATGACCGTAGCGTTAGTCATGTTCGCCAGCATCAGGGGCACCCCGGAGCATTTGTGGCGGACCACCAGAGCGTCGATGGTCATGGATTCTAAAGTCTTCAAGGTGTCGATGAGGGTTTCACCCTTCACCAGTGAGGAAGAAGCGGTTTGAACATTAAGGATGTCAGCGCTGAGACGTTTGGCCGCCAGCTCAAAAGATACCCGGGTACGGGTGGAGGGTTCTTGGAAGAAGAGCACCACCGTGCGGCCCCGGAGCGCCGGAACCTTTTTCACCGAGCGGGTTGAGACTTCTTTGAACGAGGAAGCCGTATCCAGAATCAGTTGTATTTCCGTAGATGAAAGCTCTTCGATGGTTAAAAGATCTTTTGATTTCAGACTCACTTTTCACTCTCCGCGATTACGACTTCGTCCTTCTCGTCTCTTTCTTTCACCCGCACCAGCACTTCTTCCTTCGAGGAAGAAGGAATGTTCTTCCCCACATAATCCGCATGAATCGGAAACTCCCGGTGGCCTCGGTCTACCAAGACCGCCAACTGAATGGCCGTGGGTCTACCAAAATCGATAATTTCGTCAATCGCGGCCCGGGCGCTGCGGCCCGTGTAAAGGACGTCATCCACCAGAATCACTTTCTTCTGGCTCACATCAAAGGGCAGTTCAGTTTGCTCGGGGGCTTTGTCGGGCTGGTGGGTATCGGTATCGTCGCGGTAGAAGGTAATGTCGAGGGCGCCGCAAGGAACCTCATGACCCTCGATAGATTTAATCTTGGCGGCCAGTCTTTCGGCGAGAACCTCACCCCGGCTTTTGATGCCGATGAGGACAATGTCCGAGATACCTTTGTTTCTTTCGAGAATCTCGTGGGCGATACGGGTGAGGGCGCGGTCCATATCCCGAGCTTCCATGACGACTGCTTTGACTTTTGAGAACATCACGCAAACCTCCTGCGGAGGCTTGCGAATTCTAAATTTTGAATTCTGAATTTTGAATTAGAGGGCATAAAAAAGCCCGATTCATCCAGAATGGATGTCGGGTTCAAGTGGTGCGAGTTTAAGTTGGCGCAGGCGTAAGCCATCGTCATTTTCCTTGGGAACCTCTCGGATTCCGTTAAAGGTAAGCAACTGGGACCATTCTAGAAGCTTTCAAACTCCTGTCAAGGTCTCTTTAAATGAGCCCGAGTAGTTGTTAACTCCACACCCAATCTTCAAATGACTGTTATTGGCTTAAATTTCTTTAAAATAACTTTCAGTCGTGAGTTTATGATTTATAGGATAACCGCGCTGAGCGTATTGAGAACAACCTAGATCCGAAAACCGGAGCTGAACTGAAAACCTAATCTGCTTGGATGTATTAACTCCACTTTGATGAACCAGTTTTTGATTAAAAATCAAAGCTTCGCCAAAATTAACCGGACAGCTTTTAAACTCAAACTGAAATTCATCAGTAATAATTCCCTGTTTATTAGGATAAACGCCTTTTAAATGTGTTCCCGGCGCCACAAGCAGAGCCCCAGTGGATTCATCTGTATTTTGCAGCGGAATCCACACAGTAACCGAATTATCACTTCCAATGTTGTAAGCATAATCCTGATGTTTCTCAAATATGATTTGTTCTTTGATGGGCATATCGCAGCGAAGCAATGGGGGAAGTTCTAAAACAGGTCGCACAAATCCAAGCGAATCGAGAATTTCAGCAAAAACGTCATGCCCGGCAATCGAAAACAACTTAGCGGAACCCCATAAATGTTTCACGGCCTGATGTTGCTTTGGCTGATTAGTATTTCTGAAATTGATGACATCAAAATCATTTTTAATTTCATTTCCGCCCGAAGACAAAGAAACAATATTAAAAACTTCATAGATTTCGGCCCGCAACTCCTCTAACAAAGGAACAATATTTGGGATCGGCGCGATGAAATAGCCATTTTCGTTATACATAACCGCTCTCAAACAAAAGTTAGAAACCGGGCCTAATTATAGGTCCATCAGAAGAATCGTCAAGAAGCCGAGCGACGGGATCAATGTTCGGTTGGTTTTTCTGCTCCCAAGCCGGTATTGGCCCGAACGGTGAGTTCGGTAAATTTATCCTCAGCTGTTTTTTCACGGCCCGATAAGGTTCCTAAAATCGCCCCTAAAAAGCCGAGGGGGATGCTCAGAATGCCGGGGTTATCCAGCGGGAATAAAGGAGCGTGCTGAATAAAGTGACGAGCCGGACCCACCACTGTTTCAGCGTCAACTCCCATAAAGGAAGGGCTTACCGCGATTAAAGCGATGGAAGAAAAAAGTCCGCTGGCCAAACCGCATACCGCCCCGCGGGTCGTAAAGCGTTTCCAAAAAAGTGAAAACAAAATGACCGGCAAGTTCGCCGAAGCCGCCACCGCGAAAGCCAAACCTACTAAGAAGGCGACGTTCGCCGTCGGCCCCAAAAGAATCGCGATGGTAATGGCAATGCCGCCCACCACAAAGGCCGTCACACGGGCGACTTTCACTTCTTCCCCAGCTTCACGTACTTTTCCGTGATGAATGACGTTAGTCCAAAAATCATGCGCGAAAGAAGTGGAGGCGCTGATGGTTAATCCCGCTACCACCGCCAGGATGGTCGCAAAGGCCACTGCCGAGATAAAGGCAAAGAATAAGTCGCCGCCCAAAGCCTGGGCTAAAAGCGGAGCGCTCATATTGATGCCGCCGTTGGCCGTAATAAAGTCTTTACCTACGATGGTCGCCGCGCCAAAACCTAAGAAGGTGGTCAGAATATAAAAGCCGCCAATGAGCACCATGGCCCAAACCACGCTGACCCGGGCGGTCTTGGCGTCTGGCACGGTGTAAAAGCGAACCAGGATGTGCGGCAAGCCCGCTGTCCCCAGCACCAAAGCCAGACCCAGCGAGATCAAATCCCAGGGGCCGTAGGGCGGTTTGTACTTTAAGCCGGGCGTTAAAAAGTTTTGAACTACTTCAGCGCCCGTCTTGTCGTGATAGTGAACCTGAGTGATGGCGTCAAAGAAGTTAGAGAGGCTGAAGCCGAAATGGGCCATGACCAGCAGGCTCAAAAGAATGGTGCCCGCGATCAACAAGATAGCCTTCACAATTTGCACCCAGGTGGTCGCCAGCATGCCGCCGAACACCACATAGATGATCATCAGAATACCCACGCCAATGACCGCCACTTGAAAGCTAATGCCCGAACCCTTCAGCAGCAGAGCCACCAGCGTTCCCGCCCCCACCATCTGGGCGATCATGTAAAAGGTTGAGACCGTTAAAGTGCTCAAAGCCGCCATGGCCCGTACCGGTTTGGCCTTCATGCGGTAAGCCAACACATCCGCCATGGTGTATTTACCCGTATTGCGCAAAGGCTCAGCTACTACGAAAAGAACGGTCAGATAAGCGACCAAAAATCCAACGGAGTACATGAAGCCGTCATAACCCGTAAAAGCGATCAGCCCCGCGATGCCCAAAAAGGAAGCCGCGCTCATATAGTCGCCCGCTACCGCAATACCGTTTTGCCAGCCCGTAATACGGCGGCCCGCCGCGAAGTAGCTGGTGGATCCTTTGCTTTTGCGTGAAGCCCACCAGGTGATACCCAAAGTGACAGCCACAAAGGCCACAAACATCACTAAGGAAGTGGAGATCATGAGCGGCCTCCTTTGCCATGTTGAGTGTCTAAAACCTTGGCCGCTTCAATGTCAAACTGGCCGGCTTTCCAAACATAAACACCCGCCAAAATCCAGGCTACGAAAAATTGTGAAAGAGCGAAAAGATAAGCCCCGTTCACCTTTCCCCAGACCGGCTGATTCATGACTTCAGGAAAGAAACCCACCAGAACCGGCAGGGCGAAATAATAGAGGATGAAGAAGATACAGACCGGCACGATGAACATGATTTTCTTGCGGACGAGCGCTTGATAGGCGGGACTTTTCTCTATTTGCGGCCAATTCACTGAATCTTTATTCGCCATTATCGTCTCCTTGCACCGGATTGTTTTTGACGGGTGATTCACGAAACCGCCACATTATCCAACCAGAAAGGCGTTCCTGAACACACTTATCTACTCGATGGCCTAAATTTAACATTGGTTGCTTGACCGAAAATAGGCTTTATGAAAGCGGCTGGTTTTTGAAGTCCATCATCCGCTTTAAATAAACATCAGCTTGAGGCCCCAAAATCTTACGGGCTTTCGTTAAATAAGACGCGGCTTTCGCGGATTGATTCATTTGAGAACAGAAAAGATTCATCAAAACGAAAGTCTCACCCCGCATTTCGAGAAAACGCCGGCTTTCATTCTTATTGCCTTTTTTCAAATAATGATGAGAGAGCAGATCATATTGCACCTCCGCTTTTTCCGCGGCAGCCTCAGCTTCGGGATATAACGACGGTTGACGGACATTTTTCACCAGAGCATTAAAAAATAAAAGGTTTGAACCTTCGTTTTCAAAATAACCCTTCACCGCCGTTAAACATTCGGCAGGGTCTTTATCGGCGGAAGCGAAATTCAAATAATTGACGTAGTAATCATTTTCAAGAAAGCTATCCCCCGCAAAAAGAGGTTTTAGCTCCACCCACTTCTTAGTAAAGGCTGGATCATTAAAATAAAGTTGATGATCCATCATCATCGATATAAAACTTTCCAGGTTTTGGTGCGTGGTTAAAAGTCGGCGAGAGTCCTTCAGGGTTTCGGGCATTACATCCACGATCAATAAATAAGTATCCCCCTTGCGTTCTAAATTCTCAGACAACCAATAAAACTGTCCTTTAGGGTACTTCTCCATCAATGACGGTTTTTCCTCCCGATCAACGAGAAGGGCAAACCAACTAGCGCTTTCCGGATTGAACTTTGAGTTTAAGGCCGCGTTATAGGGATAGGTCACCAGGGTCAGCGTTTGATCCCACATCGACTGATTAAAACAGGTGAAAATTAACCCGGGACCGCTTTGAGCCGCCTTTTCTTTCAAAATCTGCTCAGCGGCCCAATAGTCGTTTTGAAGTTCAGGGTTCTGCAATTGAATCCGCGCGCCTGACCATTGATTGGCTACCGGCGCCAATAACAGATGATGAAAGTCCAATGAGGCCGAGCTCAGTAAAACTACGCCGACAAAACCACCCACAAGGATTGGTTTCAAATCGCGCAGTAAAGCCAGAAGACCAACGGTCACTATCACGCACAAAACTGGCAGAACGGCAGAGACGCGGCACAAAATAACATTGTTAAAAAACATCGCTAAAACAAAGTAGCCAGTTATGCCCAAAACCATCCACCGCGCCAAAGACGATGCCCTATTTTTATAAAACTCAAGACAACCCATTAAAAACAGCGCCCCTATCACAGGGTTCAGCATGCCGCCCCAAACAGGGCCAAAATAAATCTCGCCGCGATTGCCCCAAAATACCGAGGTGATGTAATTCACCTCTCGCCCCAAGAGGGTTAAAAATGATGTGTGCGTTCCGGAAGACAGAAGATATTGAGCGTAATGACCACCGTCTTGAACCAGAACACCCCAAACCAAAGGCAAAACGGTTAAAGCGGCGAAAACAAAGAACAACACTACCGGGCCCCATTTCCCCGATTTATTCTTTCGTTCGTTCCACACCATAAAGACCGCGATCAATAGCGTCATTAAAAGCCAGGGCAGATAAGCGTAAAAACCAAGACCGCATAGAACACCCAGTAAAACCGCCCAGCCCTTTTTCCTGTTCCGGCTTTTCAGATAACAGCCCAGAACAATAAAAACTAAAAACTCGATTACCCACATGAGGTTATTGGCTGAACAGGTTCGGGCGGTATAAGCCGACCAAAAGCCCAGACCATAGAACGCCGCGGCAATCAGGGCTGTTTGCGTTGAAAAAAATTGGCGAAAAGCGAAATAACAAAGAGGAATTGAAATAACCGACAGCAAAGCCGGAAAAAGGAGCAAACTCCAGTAAGAAGGACCGAAGACTTTAAAAAGACCCGTTACTCCCCAGACAGACAAAACGCCCAGATTGTCTCCCCTGATAATTTTCCAATTCCAATGATGAAGCAGATCGATGGCGTTAAACCCCCAGATGCCGTCGTCCACGATGGGAAATTGGGTAAGTTCGGTAAGTTTGTAAAAACGAATCGCGAAAGACAGCGTCAAAACGAATAACAAAAACCAGACCAAGAATAAATTTTGTTTTTCTTTTACCTTAAAGAGATCGGGACTTTTTTGATCGAATTTTTGAAAGGACAAAAAGAAAAGAACCGGGAAGAAAACACCTAAAAGAAAAACCAAAATATTGGGCAGAAGTGAAAATTGACAATATGAAAGAACCAGACCCGAGGCTAAAAAAATAAAAAAATAACCCCAGGGATAAAACAGCTTATTCCATTCGCCGGGCGCCGCCGGAAATTCCACGCCGAATAGTCGCATGCTGACCCTTTGTTGTTATTGCGAGACGGTCTATTTTTAGTCGAAAGAGCTTTTAAAGGGGTTTAATTTTTTGGTCGAGGCTTGTCAGCAGCTGAGTCACATTCCGCTTATTTTGGCCCCAATCGCCTTTGCCTGCTTTGGATTGGGACGTCATCTCCAGCGTGGTAACACCATCCACTCCCTGAACTACGTAAACATTAATTTCTTCCCCCAGGCCGATAAACCAACGGTGGCTTGCCCGAACCCGTCCTTGAATGGCTTTATGTTCTTCGTGTTTCCAGCCTGATAAGGACTCAATGGTTTCTTTGACCAGCTGAATCACTTCATCTTTGGGTTGGCTGTATTTGCGGGGCCTAAAGAAAGGATCAGGGTCACGGGGCGAGGTGACATAAACATTTTTGGTCAGCCAAACTTTTAAGCTCATGACTTTTCCCCTTCCGGTTCTACCGCGGCGCCAGGAATTCCTCCGTCCAAAATGGTTTGAGCGCTTAAAGCGCTGGCGCCCAGCGAAGTCAGCGCCAGTCCCATTTTGTCCGCCTGACCCACCAGAGGAACGGTGCTTTGAATACCCGCTTGAAAAGTGCCAATCAAACGGTCGGTATCTTTATAAATTTTTAGGGAAATCAGCAGCGCGGTCAAGCCCTGGAAATCTAAAATCATGATCCGGTAATTGCGCAAAGCGTCTATCCACTCTTTGTTTTCCTGACAGGCTTTAAATTGGCCGCCATTCACAAAATAAAGAAACCCGCCCATAACCGGGTTGGCGTGAACCGACAAACGGTTTAACCAGCTTTTCATTTCACCGTCGGATAAGTTGTCGACTTTAGGGGTTTCAAAAACGGGGACCGCGCCCATATGGGTTTTAAAGTAAACGAAGCCGGGTTCATCCGCCTGAAAATCCTCGGGCAGCAAATAAAGTTTAACCAATTCCGCTAATGGTTTTTGAATGACCGTCGGATGAATAGAACCCACCAGGGATTCCCGGACAGTTCGAAGGTTTTTAACCCCCTGAGGCAAACGGCCCGCTTCCAGCCGTAAATCTAAAAGCTCATGCTGAGCCGTTCCCAAAGGGTTTTCAGCGCTTTCAATCAGTTCTTCGATTTTGAGCTGGGATTCCATAATCCACTGATCAGCCAAACGAAAAGCCGGCTGAATGACCTGGGTTTGTTTATCGATTTTGGTTTGGCGGCTGATGCGCACAAAGAAATAGGAAACCAAGGCCCAGCCCAGAATAAACAAAACCGATAGGATGACGATCAGCGGTAAATTCACGGATAAGCCTTTACAGGATTTCTTTGAGTCGTTCAGCGGGACGGGCCAAAATGGCCTTCGAGCCCTTTTCTACAATGGGTCTTTGCAGCAAATCCGGATGTTTAATCATCAAGGTGATCGCCTCATCATCCGAGACTTCTTTTTCACTCAGTTTTAACTTTTTATAAATTTCTTCTTTTTTGCGGAACAACTCGGAAGCTTTAATACCCATCTTTTTAATCAGCTCTTTGAGCTTGGCCGCCGAAATCGGCTCAATGTAGTAATTCACCGCTTCCATCTCCACGCCGCTTTCTTTTAAAGCGTTGAAGACCTGGCGGCAGGTAGTACAGGTGGGTTTTTGATATATGGTAATCTTCACTTCAGCCTCCAGAAACCGGGGTGAATGGCCGAATTAACTTAAACCATCCCTCCACCGATTTCCAGCTATCTGAAAGAGAAGATCAGAGGATACCTGTAAGAAAACGGCTGGTTTTCTTCTGCAGGAAGGTCTCAACAGAAGAAACAACTTTAGCCATCATCTCGACCGTTTCGGCAGGATATTCGCCCATAGCGGTTTCTTCGGACAACATCACCGCGTCGGTACCGTCAAAAATGGCGTTCGCCACGTCAGTCACTTCAGCCCGGGTAGGACGAATGTTATGAACCATGGATTCGAGCATCTGGGTGGCCGTAATAACCGAAACACCCTTACGATTGGCCAAATAGATCAGGCGCTTTTGGACTACCGGCACATCTTCAATGGGAATCTGCACCCCTAAGTCGCCGCGGGCCACCATGACCGCGTCCGTCACCTGAAGAATGGAGTTAATGTTCTCCACCGCTTCCTGCCGCTCAATTTTAGCGACAGTGCGGATTTGAAACCCCTTCGCGCGGGCATAAGCCTTGAGCTTAATAATGTCGTCGTCCTTTTCCACAAAGGAAACGCCGTAGAGATTCACGCCTTCTTTCAAACCAAAGTCCACACATTTCAAATCGTGTTCTGTAATGGGGTCCACAAACATTTTGGCCTCAGGCAAGTTGAGACCCTTGAAGGAATAAAGCTCCCCGCCGATCAAAACCTTGCAATAAACCACTTTGGCTTCAATGCGCAAAACCCTCAATTGTAAAAAGCCGTCGTTCAAATAAACCAGACCGCCCTTTTTGACGCTCTTCGTAATTTGGTCGTAATTAACCGGCAAAATTTTAGTGGTGCCCAGTACATCTTCAGTCGTCAACTTGACCGAATCACCGACTTTCAAATAAATAGGTTCTTTTTTGAGCTTGCCCAAACGAATTTTAGGACCCGGCAAGTCGATCAAAATAGCGCAGTGACGGCCCAGGCTTTTGGCCGCTTTGCGGACGTTGGCGATGTCTTTACCCTGCTGTTCAAAGTTGCCGTGGGCAAAATTGAGGCGGGCTACGGTCATACCGTTAAGCATGAGCTGCCGGAGCATTTTTTCGGAGCGGCAAGCGGGACCGATGGTGCAGACGATTTGGGTTTTAAGATTTTTTGATGTTTTTTTCATAAGTCCTCGTTTTGGTTTCATTTACGGGGTACGGAATAGCCCAATCTTTTTAACACATCTTCATCTTTACGCCAATTTTTAAGAACCTTCACCCACAGCTCCAAAAACACTTTTCGGTCTAAAAGCTTTTCAATTTCCACGCGGGAAGCGCTTCCAATGAGCTTTAACTGATTCCCGCCAGCCCCAATAATAATTCCCTTTTGGCTGTCCTTCTCCACAAAGATCGTCGCTTTAATCACCACCGGCGCCGGTAATTCTTTTTCCTCAAAAGAGTCGATTAAAACCGCCACACCATAAGGGATTTCTTCTTTGAGCTGCAAAAAGCACTGTTCACGGACCATTTCACCCGCGATATCACGCATGGTTTTGTCGGTTAATTCATCCGCGGGGAAAAGCAGGGGCTGACGGGGTAGTATTTTTTTAAGCTCGGCAGCGACTTCAGGTACGCCCCGGCCCGAAATAGCGGCAGTTCGTAAAATCGACCATTGCGGCCATTCAGTTTTAATCTTTTCTTCCAAAGGCGCCAGTTTGTCGTCCAGCACGCCGTCAATCTTGTTCAAAACCACAAAAACCGGGCTCTTGAATTTTTGAAGCCATTCGGCCACCAGGTAATCTTCCTCGGTTAACCCTTCGCGCACGTCTACCAGAAACAAAGCGGCTTCCGAGCCTGCCAAAACCTCTTCCACCTGGCGGAGCATGAATTGGGAGAGTTTGTTTTTGGGTTGGTGAATCCCCGGCGTGTCATAGAAGACAATCTGGGCTTCATCATCTTGGAAAATACCCGCCATAGAACCGCGGGTCGTTTGGGGCCGGGGAGACACAATGGCGATTTTGGTTTGAAGGACAGAGTTCAGAAAGGTCGATTTACCCACATTCGGACGGCCCAGTACCGCTACCGCGCCGCAAATCAGGTCTTGATCGCCCATTAAGCGGCTTCGATCGAACGAGTAATGTCGAACAAGCGTTCCGGCCCGACTCCAAACTTCTTCATCATTTCTTTGGGGTAATCCAACACACAGGTCTTGGCCGTATCGTGGCCGTCGGAACCGACGGAGAATTTCACGCCAGCCGCCACGCCTTTTTGCATCAGGCGGTCGTAGGGAGTTTTCCAGCGGTTGGAAATTTCTAAAGCGACACCATTCTTGATCAAGATGGCCAAAAACTGGTCTTCCCACCACTCGGGGAAAATATCTTCCGGTTTGCCTAAAGCCAAAGGCGGAAGCATCGTCGGGTGGCCCAGGATGTCAAACTTCTGTGCGGCATATTCTTTTTCGAGCAACGCCAGATGAGCTTTAAAAAACACATCGAGACTTTTGATTTGAAGCAGCGGGTTATAAGTCGGCAGATCACCCCGGGTCCAGCTAATCAGCTGGGTAAAGCTGAGTCGGACGCCATCCACTTCCATGCCGTGGACCGATCCGATCATGTAATCAAACTTCTCGCGGGTTTGAGGTTGAACGACAAAACTGCGGCCCAGATCCATTTCTAAACCACGGGCGACGGGATACTGGGTAAGAAAGTCAGCGTATGCTAAAAGACGGTCATTCGAATTAAGATAGTCACCCAAACCGGCGTGATCCGACAAACCCACCCGAACGCCTTCCAGCTTCGCCTTTTCAATCACCTGTTCGATGGATTGGCGCCCATCGGACCACTCCGCGGTGTGATTATGGCAGTCTAAATATTTCACTTATTCACCTGTTCGTTGCCGGGTTTAGTTTTTTCATTTTCGACGCTGGCTACATGGACAATTTTTTCTTCCACCGGCGGAGGCAGTTTCACACGTTTTTTACGGCGCTTGGGAGCCACTACCACTTCAGGCTCCGGCTCAGGCAAAGGCACTTCCCGCTTCACAATTTTGATGCGGATCACTTTTTTGTCGCTGGCTTCCAAGATAGAAAACACCGCTTCAATATCCTCGATCACACGGCCTTTTTTAGGAACCCGGCCGGTTTTTTCGGTCACGTAGCCGCCCAGACTGGATACATCGCCCTTGGGCGCCAAATGGATTCCCAAAGTATCGTTCACTTCATCCAGAGAAACGCCCGCCTCTGCCACCCAGGAGCCGTCTTCTTTCTTTTCGAGAACCTGTTCATCCACGTCATACTCGTCGCGAATTTCGCCGACAATTTCTTCCACCAGGTCTTCTAAGGTGACCAATCCAGCGGTACCGCCAAATTCATCCACCACGATGGCCATATGGATTTTGCCGCGTTGAAATTCCCTTAACAAACGGTCGACCCGCATGGTTTCGGGGGCGAAATAGGGTTTGTGCAAAAGATCCTTGAGCACAATGAGTTCTTTATTCTTCCAAATCGCCAACAAATCGCGGGTATTGATGATGCCCACAATGTTATCCACGCTTCCTTTATAAACCGGCATGCGGGAATAGCCATTTTGAATAATGTGATCGACCAGCACATCTAGGTTCGTGTTGATATCCACACTCACCATTTCAGTCCGTGGAATCATGACCGAATTGACCTTGGTATCGCTGAATTTGAAGATGGAATCGATCATGTTCTTTTCGTTTTCCTGAATCGTTCCGGCTTCCTGACCCATTTCCATCATTTGTTTAATGTCTTCTTCCGTCACTTGAGAAACAGTCGCGTTTCCCATGCGGGGCAGCAATAAATGGAAAAGACGCACCAGAGCCCAGGTAAAGGGGGTCATCAACTTATCCAAAGCGTAAATGGGAACGACTAAGAGAGTGGCAATTTTCGTGGAGGCGTTACGGGCCATGATTTTCGGGAGAGCCTCGCAAAAAACCACAATGACAAAAGTAATCGAAACAGAAGAAACCGTGCCGGTAACAGCCAGGCTCCATTGATTGACCTGGGACAGGTGAACCGCCATGTAAGCCACCAGCGTCGTCGCGCCAACACTGACCGCGTTATTGCCAATCAGGATGGTGCTCAAGATGCGGTTAGGGTGATTCTGCCATTCTTTAAAGGCACGGCCCAACAGACCGCCTTTTTCGGCGTAGCCCTGAAGGATAGGTTTGGGGAAAGAAAGCAGACTGGTTTCAACCGCCGAAAAAAACATCGAGGCCAAAAGCAAGGTGCCCAAAATAATTAAATTAAGTGCTAAATAAACGTCCATTATATTTTCTAAACTCCAAATTTCTTTAACAGCGAATTTTGTAACCCAAACATCTCTTTTTCTTCCTTCAGCGTCACATGGTCATAACCCAGCAAATGCAAAATGCCATGAACCACTAACAACGCCAGCTCGTCGTTAAAATCTTTGCCATTCGCCTTGGCCTGCCGCTTGGTTTGCGGCACACTGACCACCACATCTCCCAGGGCCACCGCTTCTTTTTTATCTCCCGGAAACACAATGCCCTCTAACAGCGGAAACGAAAGCACATCGGTCGTTTTGTTTTGGCCGCGGTAAAGACGGTTGAGCTTTTTCACCTCAGCGTCACCGGTTAAAACAATCGACAGCTCCGCCTTCCGTTCAAACCCGGCGCCCTTGACCGCTTTGACGGTTAACGAGGACAATTTTTTCAGCCAAACATCCGAAACAGGCTGTGGTTTTACCGACGAGCGGATCAATATCTTCAAGAGGGTTTCTCGTTGATTTTTTCGTGCTGATTGTAAGCTTCCACAATGCTCTGCACTAAACGATGGCGCACCACGTCCTTGGGCGTAAAAGTAATAAATTCAATGCCCTTCACCTTCGACAGAATCCGTTGGATTTCTAAAAGCCCGGAGTTTTTACCCGTGGGCAAGTCGATCTGGGTCCCGTCCCCTGTCACCACAATCTTGGAGCCGTTGCCCATGCGGGTCAGGAACATCTTCATCTGCTCAGGGCTGGTATTTTGCGCCTCGTCCAAAATGATAAAAGCGTTCGACAAGGTCCGTCCACGCATATAGGCCAGAGGAGCCACTTCGACCACCCGGGTTTGAAACAGCTTCTGTAATTTCTCGTATTCCACCATGTCGTAAAGCGCGTCATAAAGGGGGCGCAAATAAGGGTCGACTTTATCCTGCAAATCACCCGGCAAGAAACCAAGCTTTTCTCCAGCCTCCACAGCCGGTCTGGTCAAAATCAGCCGCTCCACTTCGCCATTGCGAAGGGCGGCAATCGCCATAGCCATCGCCAGATAGGTCTTACCCGTTCCGGCCGGCCCCATACCAAACACGATGTCGTTGTTACGGATAGCTTCCACATACTTTTGCTGGTTTTCGGTGCGGGCCTGAATAGCCTTCTTGCGGGCGGAGATAAGAAGTGTTTCGTGTTCTTGCTCTTGAGCCACCGGCTTCAGGCCGCCTTTGGCCTCATCAATAAAGCGTTGAACCGCGCTAATGGTTAAATAACCCTCCTGGGCGCCGCCTTTTAATTGGCCTCGGAGACCCTCAATGACCTGACTGGCATGGGAAACCTGAAGAGGTTCCCCGGACAGGATGATTTCGTTACCACGGGCGACCAGGGTAATGGGAAAGGCGTCTCTCAACAAATTGAGGTTTTTGTCTTTTTCCCCAAACAATTGAACGCATTCTTGATGGTCATCCAGGGTGATGCGGCGGCTGACGACTTGAGACAAGGACTTATCCTCCGAACAGGCTATGAATTCTCCAGCTTTTCCACGGTTTTTACATCAAATCAGGGTTAAATGAAAAACTCCCATTTCCCAACCATCGAGAAAGGGGAGTTCAGGGAGTTATCAGTGGGTTTATTATGGGTTTTTGCAGAATTTTCGTCAAGAAAGACCACTGAAATAGGGCCAAATCACAATGAATTCGGCCCTAATTTTAGCTTAAATCTTCCAATTCGATCTTGATGTGGAGCTCATCCATCAGGTCTTGGTCAATGACCGAGGGTGACCCGGTCATCAGGTCCGTCGCCTTAGCCGTCTTCGGGAAGGCAATGACCTCGCGGATATTGTTGGTACCCGCCAGGAGCATGATGAGACGGTCCAGGCCGAAGGCCATCCCGCCGTGAGGAGGGGCGCCATAGGACAGGGCCTTCAAGAGGAAGCCAAAACGCTCTTCCGCCTTTTCGGGGCTGATGTCGAGGATCTTAAAGATCTTGGACTGCAGATCCATATCGTGAATACGAATGGAGCCGCCGCCAATTTCAAAGCCGTTCAACACAATGTCATAACCCTTGGACTTGGCTTTCATCGGGTCTGTATCGAGCAAGGCTAAGTCGGCCTCTTTGGGCGAAGTGAAGGGATGGTTCATCGAAAACACTCGGCCCTTTTCATCATGTCCGAACATCGGAATATCAACCACCCAGCAGAAGGCCCACTTGGGTCCCTTTTCAATCAAGCCCTTCTTTTTGGCAATCTCGACGCGCAACTGACCCAGCGACTCATTCACGGTGTCGATATGGTCCGCTCCAAAGAGGAACAAGTCCCCTTCTTCACCCTTCAACGCGGTCAAAATTTCTTTTTGAACCTCTTCGTTGAAATACTTCACGATGTTGGAATCCAGCTTGCCGTCTTTCACCTTGAACCAGGCCATACCCTTCGCGCCGTACTTGGCGACAAAAGCGGTCAGGTCTTCCATGTCTTTACGGGAAAAGTCAGCGCAGCCCTTGGCGTTGAGGGCCTTCACCGCGTCACCGCGGGAAACCACATCTTTAAACACTTTAAAGTCGGACTTGGCGGCGATGGCCGTCACGTCCACCATCGGCATGTCAAAGCGCAGGTCCGGCTTGTCGTTGCCGTATTTGTTCATGGATTCTTCAAAGGTAATCCGGGGAAAGGGTGTCTTGATGTCTTCGCCCAGCACTTCTTTAAAAACGTTCTTCATGATGCCTTCACCCAAACCGTAAATGTCGTCTTCATCAATGAAAGACATTTCGATATCGACCTGGGTAAATTCGGGCTGACGATCCGCGCGGGGATCTTCATCGCGGAAACAACGGGCAATTTGGTAATAGCGGTCTAAGCCAGCGACCATCGAGAGCTGCTTGAAAATCTGCGGGCTTTGCGGCAAGACATAGAACTTGCCCGGATATACACGGCTGGGCACCACATATTCGCGGGCGCCTTCCGGAGTGTTTTTAATGAGAATCGGCGTTTCAATTTCGAGGAAGCTTTGGTTGTTCATGTAAGAACGGATGGCCGTCGAGGTCTTGTGACGCATGACGATCTTGTCTTTCATGGAAGGACGGCGCAGATCTAAATAGCGGTGTTCTAGGCGGACTTCTTCAGCCACTTCCACTTCATCCTCAATCGGAAAGACGGGCGTGAGGGACGAGTTGAGCACTTTTACTTCCTGGCACTTAACTTCAATTTCACCCGTACCCAGCTTGGGGTTCACGGTGCCTTCGGGGCGGGCCATCACTTCACCTTTAATGGCCAAAACCCATTCATTGCGAACCAGATGGGATTGTTGATGGTCTTTGGGGTCAAACACGATCTGGGTAATGCCATAGCGGTCGCGAAGATCGACGAACACTAAGCCTCCGTGATCCCGGCGGCGGTGCACCCAGCCCATCAGGATAACGGTCTTGCCTTTGTCGGCGCCCCGCAGGTCGCCGCAAGTATGTGTTCTTTTCCAGCCGCCTAAAAATTCCGCCACGTGGTTTCTCCTAGTAATAAAAAAGGCCCTTAAGGGGCCGTATGATAACACAAGCTTTTGGGCCTATTAACTAGAAAAGCTACCCAAGCAATGAATCATCTATTTAAAGTCTCCAATACTCACTAATCAAAGTAATGTTATTGGACATCAGTTCATAAACCGCTTCTTTATCAGCTAAATCTTCATGTTTGTTAACAACAACGAATTTTCTGCCATTTATTTGAAAGTATTGTTCAAAGACAATTCTTCTGCCGACCTCATCACGTATCACGTTTACAATTCCGTCGTGCTTAACAATAACAATTGCAGGCGTAGTCTCGCCGCAGACACGGGTCGAAAGCATCTCTACAAATTCAACTGCATCTTTTTTGAAAAAGTAGGCACTATCAAATTTGTACTCATTTGGCGGCGGGCACTCATCTGTTTTCAATTTACCAAGACCACGTTTTATAGTTCCCTCGGCTTGTTTTTCGTCAATTTCGACCATTTGATTATCGGTTCGCATTTCCATTTCAGATCGCGCATTACCTCCCAGCGAAACAACATTAGCGCAAACCAAAACGGCATCTTCTTCAGCTTCCTTCTCTTGTTTTTTGGTTAAATTTAATTTATTCCAATCAATATCAAACGTTGGAGTGTCTTCGCTAAAACGATTCGGAACAATCTTGTATCCGCTCAGTGACGTTTCACCCAAATACTTGGAGTTAGAAAAAACATAAAATTTCGTTTCGGGTTTCGGCAGCAGGTATTTACTTCCAATCGTCAGTGGAACTTTTGCAACCACACCAGTTTCCACATTCTTTATCATTTTTTTGTCTATCTAATAAAGACAAAATCAAATTGGCCGTTTCTTGGCTAGTTTTGTTTTGGTCAGCTAGGAGAGCATTTCCGTCAACAGAGAAGAATGAAAGGTTTTCAGTTTCAGCTATTAAGAATGAAGGTGTTAATGCGAAAATAAAAACAAGTACTAAATAAGCGCTCTTAAACATCTAAACCTCCAATCAACGCGGGTATTAACAAGCGTTATATCAACTTAGGAAAGTTTAGCCAAAAGTGTTTTTAACTGTTCGGCATTCATTTCGGTGTCCTGGCGATTCGAAAGCTGGCGAACCTTGAAGGTTTGAGCGCCCGGCACAAAGTCTGTAATGGCGTATTCCAAGCCGCTTCCCTGTGCCGCCACCAACTGCTTCACCTTATCCTTCTTCTCCAACCCGGTCTCCACCGCAATACCGTGAGCCCGGAGGCTTTCGGCCAAAACTTGAATGTCTTTTTCGGACTTACCATCGTTCACAATATAAACGCGAGATTGCAGGGCCTTCGAAATACCGCCCCGTTCCATCAAGATGGTCAAGATACGTTCAAAACCTAACGACAAGCCAACCGCTGGAGTATTTTTAGGTCCGCCTAATTTCTCAATGAGGCCGTCATACCGTCCCCCGCCGCCAATGGAAAAGGTGAAGTCTTGATCAATCACGTTTATTTCGAAAACAAGTCCAGTGTAATAATCAAACCCACGAACTAAAAGCGGATCAAAAACAACATTGGCGTCCTCATTAACCTCGCGAACCTTCTTCTTAATTGCGTCTATTTTTTGCCAAATCGCGTCAACGCCATTTTCCGCAAAATAACCGTCGCTCAACTTTCCAGCGAGCGCATCCCGAATAAAGTTAAATAGCTTTTTCGAAATGTCATCAGGAATTCCATAGCCTTCAATTTCGCGCCAAACCTGATTGAAATCTTGTTTATCAAGTTTATCGATAGCAACCAAAACGCCTGGCATTTTTTCAAGATTTACACCTACAGCAGTCAACATTTGAGGCAACAACGACTTATCGTTAATTCGAATTTTAAACTTACCGATATTTAACGCTTTCAAAACACGGTCGGTCGCAAGTAAAAGTTCAATTTCACAATTCTCTGAATCACTACCAACAATATCAATGTCGCATTGGTAAAACTCACGGAAGCGACCCTTTTGCGGACGATCCGCGCGCCAAACAGGGCCAATATGGTAACAACGAAATGGTTTCGGCAGGTCGTTAGCGTGATTACCGTAGTAGCGAGCCAAAGGAACCGTCATATCGAAGCGAAGACCCATATCAGCAGTTTGCTTCATTTTTTCCATCAACTCGGCATGATTCCCGAAAGAAATCGACTGATTCCCTCTTTCGTCTTTGATAATTTTACCTTCACCAGGAGTGACAACATCTACTTGAGAACCTCCCTGGTCATTACCTTTAATATTAAACGTTCCCAAAAAGACTCTGTTTAAATCTTCGCCACGTTTTTCAACACGAAACATCAACTTCTCGTTTTCGCCGCCGCCCTTGCCCTGCAGCACTTCAATGTTTTCCATGACCGGCGTATCAATGGGTTGGAAACCGTAAAGCTGGTAATGGCTTTCAATCAAGCGGATGAGTTTTTGGCGCAGAAGGGTTTCTTGCGGAAGCCAGTCCCGCATACCCTTGGGAGGAACGAATTTAGAGTTGTCCGCCACGAAAAGCTCCTATTGAACCTGGTTCAGTTTGCCGCTTTCAATCTTCAAGACCGGCACCAGCTTATCCGCCTCGCCGTGACCGGCGAAATTGGTGATACCGCTGACACCATCATAATTGGTAATCGCCATCAGGTTGGCGCGAATATCATCCCGGCTGGACGACATTAATGTGGCTTTGAGCATCATATTCATGGCGTCATAGCTCTGAGCGGCCAAAAGATCGGGACGCTTGTTAAAGCGCTTCAAGAAATCATCCGCGAATTTCTTCACCTTGCCCTGTGTGCTATCCACATAGAAACCCGTCACAAAATAGGAACCTTCCAGATCTTTGCTGCCTTCCTGGCGGGCCGCGTCGTTTTGCCATAAATGGCCGCCCAAGAGAACGGGGTTTAAGCCGTAAAAGTGAACCTGTGAGGCGATTTGGGGAATTTCGACCGCTGTGTGACCCGGCAAATAAAGCGCCTGAATATTCTCTGTGTTTTGAGCGGCAGCCGTGGGCTTCACAGCGTTATAAAGAATCTTGTTTTGGTAAATCTTCACAAAACCTTTCGAAGCCGCGTCTAACTGATAGGCCTCGAAGTGAACCCCATAAAGCCAGACGGGTCCATAAATAGGATCTTTCGATTCGTCGTCAAACACCTTGAGGGTGATGATTAAAGAAGCCTGGGTGTCCTGCGCCAGATCGCCCCATTGGGCTTTGGTCTCGGGATAAAAAACACCTTTGGGCAGGCGGGTAAAAGCCTGTTTCACTAAATCTTCGCTTCGCACCGCGAAGGACTGCTGGCCTTTTAGTGAAACCTTCACCGTATCCGCTAAAGAGTTGGAAATAGTCGGTTCGGCTTTGTCATTGCCCAAAACTTCCGGCAACACCACAAAAGCGATAGCCGGGCCCACTATAGGAGTGGGGGTTACAGAAGGATCAGGCGTCGGTGATTCCACAATTGGCTGAGAAGCCGTGACATCTTTGGACTTCACCAAAATCTTATCAATCTCTTTGCCGATCTTATAATTCAAGTCATCTAAACGGCGTTTACCCTCACGGTCGCCTTCTTTCACCGCGCCCGGATCCTGCCCGCCCAGAGCCACCAGTTGCTCTCTAAAGTCGGTGGAGTTGGAGGGATAGGTTTGGACCGAGGCCACTGTGCCACCCGCGGCTTTCACCGCGTCGCCAAAAGCCTGGGCTAAAGTATTACCGTAATTATTGCTGTCGCTGTCATCCGGCGCCAAAATGCCGAAGCGTTTGAAACCTAAATGCTCAACGGCATACTTGGCCATGGCGCGGCCTTGCATTTCATTGGTCATGCTGTTGCTAAAAAGATAAGGCCCCAAAGTAGACAAACCATCATGCGGGTCCGAGGGACAAATCATCGTGATCTTGTTTTGATTGGCTAAAGAACCCACCACACTAAATTCCGAAGGAAGCACCGGGCCCACAATGGCATCCAGCGTATTATCCGCGGTCATATCCTGAAACACTTTGGCGGCCTTCACCGGGTCGCCCGCCGTATCCCGAACCACCACCGTCACCGTCTTATGCGTTGCGCCGGACTGTTCAGCTTCTTCCGCTGCCAACAAGACCCCGTTCATCACCGCCTCGCCAAAAGCTTTATAACGGCCGGTGGTCGGCACTAAAACCCCAATGCGCCAGGTTTTGTTGGAAGTCGTTTTAACTTGAAGGGACTGAAGCAGGGTTTGAGCCGCGCCCACCGAAGCGTCATTGGGACACTGGCGGATGTAGTTATTTAAGTGATCGTAAGCCTCGGTTTGTAAACCCGCCTGGGCTTCCTTATTCCCCAATTGAAACAAAGCGGAACATTGAGAAGAGGAATCCGAATAATTGGTCACAAAGCTTTTGAGATCATCCAAACCTAAAAAGTGGGTGATAACAAACTCTGTCATTTGATGGCTCTGAGCGGCGTAAGTTGAATTGGGGTATTTGCTCATTAAGCTTTGAAAAGCGGCCAGGGACGGTAAATAGTCTTTTTTGTCGTAATAAATCTGTCCCACCATGTACTGGGACTTATCCTGCTGGGCGCCGGATAAAGAAGCCAGCTTCTGATAATTTTTCAGGGCGTTGGTAAAATCCGCGTGGTTGTATTGGTATTGGGCGATAGTTTGAGAATCTTCGACATTCGAATCATTCACTCCCGCTCCGCCATTGCGGGTCAAAGCAGCCTGGTAATCTTGATCACTGACAGCTTCATGCGTGTTGACTAAAGCGGGGGCCAAAACCGGAGCCGGTGTAGCCACGGCCGAAACTGAGTTTTGTTGAAGGGTGGCCCGGGGAGCGCAGCCTAAGCCTACTAAAGCGGTCATCAAAAATAACCATCTGAGTTTCACGGTGTTTCCTTTAATCGAGTTAGAAATGGACGGGCTCAGGCCCTAAGAAGGCTAAATCTTCCTTGGTTTTGGTGACTTTTGCAAGTTGAGAAGACAAGTTTGCGCCCAGAAATGGTTCACTTATTGAATGCCGGTATGCCCAAAACCACCGCCGCCACGCGCCGTATCATCCAGACTATCAACTTGATCGATTTGAGCGTGAGCTACTGGTGAAATAAGAAGCTGGGCGATCCGGTCGCCGCGTTTGAGAACAACCGGCTCCTGGCCCAGATTAATTAAAAGAACTTTAACCTCACCGCGGTAATCCGAATCGATCGTGCCGGGTGTATTGGCTACAGTCAGCCCCTGTTTCATTGCCAACCCGCTGCGGGGTCTGATGCCGCCTTCAAAACCAACCGGGATCGCCATTTTCAAACCTGTCGGCACCAGACCCCGTTCTCCGGGTTTTAAAGTAAAGGGTTCGGTTAACGCCGCCCGAAGATCTAACCCCGCCGCGCCATCCGTGGCATAGGCCGGCAGGCCCAGATCATTGTTGCCCGGCAAAACTTCAATTTTCAAAGTCGGTTGTGTCATTTCCATCCCTCGGCGAAGGCCCGTCTGATTTTTTCTTTCATGTCAGTGAAAACTTCCGGTTCAAAACAGAAGAAAGGATACTCGCGAAAAGCTAAAACGTCCCTGGTTTCTTTAACCGCCTGAGCGTCTAAAACCCCTTGTTCGATCACGGATAAAATTTCCCCATAGCTGGCGTAAAGCTCACCGTTAATTTCTTTAATGCGTTTAGCCGCCTGAGGCCGTTTCGCGGGATCCTTCAGCGAATTCACCGCCTCTTTCTTTTCATCAGCCAGCTTTCTCAAATTCTCATTTTGAAGACACTTTTCAAAAGAACTATGCATGAAAGATGGTACGTCTCTTTTCCAATCCGCCTCGCGGGTAAAAAGATATTCGGGATTTTGTTCCAAGGCTCTGGCCCACAAACCCAAAATCCTCTCGTGATTCACGATCACGTCCAGTCCTTCACTCTCTTTGGAGTCGACCAGATAGGTTGCCGAGACAATTCCGTAAGCCGGAGGATCAATCTGGGTCGTTTTTTTAAAGAACAAGTCGACAACTTGTTCGTATACCCCGCCGCCAATGCCGTGAATAAAGAAGTCGCACAAATACATACGGCAAAAGAGGGTTTGAGGAATGGCTTTGGGCCAGATTTTCAAAGGTGAGGCGCCTAATTGGGTTTTCAAATCATCCAAAAGAAAATCATGATGCCCCTCAACCCCTTTTACCTTGAGCGTCACTTTCTTGCCGTCTGTTTTGGCCCAGATGGTATCCCGATGGTGGCTTTTGGCGCTTCCCCAAAAAGGCGTCTCGAAATACCAATCCTCAAACTTCAGATTGGGCACCGGTTCAATTTCGTGGGTAATGCCGTTAGTTTTGCGGTATTCATTGAGCGCCTCGTTGTACTGTTCTCCCAGTTCGGTCATGTGGCTCAGCCAATAAGTCACGAAGTTTAGAAAAGGCTCAGACGCCCAAAGCTGGCTGCCCACCAAAGTGGTTCTTTTAGTGCCGTCGATTTGATCCAATAGATCCAGCGAATGGCAGTGAAACTGATCCCAGCTGGTATTTACCTTCAGGCCTTTGATCAACTTGTCCTCAAAATATTTCACCGACTTGTGAGCCGAGGCGGGACCAAAGGCCGCCAAATCGGACAAAATTTTCTTAAGCGCCCCTTCGTCGGGAGCGGGCATAAAAGCATAAGGTGTCGAGCGTTCTTTGGTCTTAGCGTCTTTAGAAATAAAAAAATCAACCTCGCTGCGGCGGGCTTTTCCTTTTTCGTTAATTTCCGGAATGAAGTGGGTAAACTCGGGCGAAAGCGCCGTATCAGTTAATTTGTGATAGGCCACGCCGGATACGGATAAGGCCAGCTGGCTGGCGGCGAGGCACTTGGCCCAGATACCGGGATAAAAGAAAACCGGCTGATGACCCGTTAAAACAATCGGGCAATCAGTCGGCATTTTGAAGTGCTCGCGGACTTTAGAAGCCTTTTGGCCCCACAACGGAATGTTAAAGAATTTTTCTCTATTTCGCAGGACAGCGTTACGCCATTGGGTGGGTTCGGGCTCAAAGTAAAACTCGCCGTGATGTTTGGGTGTCTTTTCCATCAGAGTCCTCGTAAAAGATTATCTCACTGACGGGTCGAAGAAAGTCCTAAAGTTTTAGCTTCCCTCTCCAAAACCTCTAAATAGTGGGTTAGGCGCTCGTCGCGGTTGGCGAATTGATTGTTAAAGTTGCGGCTGTAATCTTTGTAGATCAAAGGCACAGCGCACTCGTTAACCGTCAAACCCGCTTTCGCCGCTTGAAGCCAAAATTGAATAGGAAAACCATAATTAGTCTCGGTTAAATTCAGCTTACGCAAACCATCCACACGGTAGCCTTTAAACCCGCAGAAACTATCAGTCAGGTTGTAAGGTGTGATTTCACGGAGCTTATCCGTAATGATCTTATTCACTTCCAGCCTTTCGGGAGGCGGAACATCTTTGGAGAGCAGGTGGTCTAAATAACGGCTTCCCGAAACAATATCAAAACGGGAAAGTTTGTCGAGAAAACAGGGGATGAAGCTGGGCTCATGCTGTTCATCCGCGTCCATGGTGACGCAATATTCGTAGTTATGATTTTTAACGTAATTAAACCCATCCATCAGCGACTGGCCATAACCTTTGTTTTGATCGTGCCGGAGAATAGCGTGAACTTTGATGCGTTCTAAAACCGAGGGAGTCGCGTCCGTTGAGCCGTCATCCACCACCACCACATCGGCGTCTTTAAACTCAGCTAAACGGTTGACGACCTTTTCGAGGGTGGGAGCTTCGTTATAAACGGGCAAAATAATGGCAAATTTCATCTCTACTCCAAAAAGTCACAAGGGTTTTAACAGCGGCTAGAACAATAAGAAACATTCAAGAAATACTCAAGACAGGCTGGTGATTATTCAGCCCGGTTATTATTTAGGAAGTCTTGGAACGTTGGATTGCGACGGCGTGGGTGTTGGAGCGTCGCCTACCGCCACCAAACCAGAAGGCGCTGGAGCCGCGGCGGAGGAAGAAGCCGCTGGCGCGGCGTTGTTACTTGTATCGACAGGAGCCACTCCCACCGACTGATTCGCGGGGGCAGCCGCGCCCACATCTATCGGCGCCACACCTACGGGTTGCTCCACTTGAGCCGTCGGCTGAGCGGCAGGAGCGCCACCTACAGCGGTGGGAACTGGTACTGACGCGCTGGGATTGGAGTCCCAGGGATTGGGAGGATTGCCATTATCCGCCGGCATCGCCAAGCTCGGATCGGGCGTGGGAGTGGACTGCTGCATGGCCGCATCTTTCATCTTCTTTTCCATTTCCAGCTGATCGATTTGCTTCTTGGACAAAAGAGGTTTACGGATGGTCTTAATGTGTTCCGCCGCCTCAAGATCTTTAGGATTAATTTCAGCGTATTTCTGCCAGTGGTACAAAGCCAAACCATATTGCTCGTCGCGTTCAAAAATCATGGCCAGCGCCTTATGCGCTTTAGCCTGCTGGTTATCTATATTGAGAATCATTAAGTAAAGACGCTTGGCGTTATTCCAATCCCGGATATCCACATAGTGCTCAGCCAAACGGTACTGGGCCGCGATGTTGGTCGGCGCTAAATCGGCGGAATATTTAAACTGCTCCACCGCTTTCTTCTCGTCGCCCAAGGCCAAATAAGACTCACCCAGCTTACCGCGGGCGGTCGCGTCCAGCGAATCCACATCCAAAGCTTGCCGGTAGTAGGCGACAGCTTCCTCGTGGCGGGCTTGGGCTTGATAAACATCGCCCAATTTTTCATAGACCGGCGCTTTGTCTTTATAACCGCGAATCGCCATCTTTAATTCGGATACGGAGTTGGGATATTGCCTCAGACCCAAATAAGCCACACCCAAATTAAAATGCGCGGAGCCCGATTCCGGATCAATCTGAATGGCTTTTTTGGCGTAGAGAATCGCCTGGTTATAAATCCGCTTTTGGAGATAGAGGTAAGACTTGTTGTTGAGCGCGGGAACATAATTGGGCTGAACTTCTAAAACTTTATCAAACTGCTCCATAGCCTCGTCAATGAGATTGCTTTTAGCGTACAGCTCGCCCAGGTTATTACGGGCCTGAACGTTGTAAGGATTTCTCTCGATGGCTTCCCGGTAATACTTGATGGCGGTTTGGGACTTGCCTTCTTTAACGTAAAGATTGCCCTTGTCTAAATAATATTGATGGTCTGGCGACGAATCATCCGCCAAAAGTAACGAAGGGGTAACAGAACCCAGGGCCAAGAGACAGATCAACAAACGGGCTCGAAAAGACATCCTGGCTCCTTGGGAAATAGAAAAAGCTGAACAGAGGGAAGATTTTACGGGAGGGCCGAAAACCCGTCAACGACCAAGAAGCCCAACCGGCGAAAACGACGGCCTAAAACCCCTTAAAGCTTCGCTAAAGAGCGCGCGGCGGTCAAAAGACGCTGTAGTTCTTTGGGTGAGGGGCCTTCGGCATAAAGCCGCAGCAACGGCTCCGTACCCGAGGGACGCACCAAAAGCCAGCCTTGTTCCAGCTTCAACTTAACACCATCCAGCGTTTGAACCCCTGTCACCTTATGCCCGGCGATATGAGACGGCGGAGATTTTTTTAAACGGTTGAGAATGGCGTTCTGTCGGTCAAAAGGAACATTTTCCAGATCAATGCGGTCAGAATAAAAGGGCCCAAATTCTTTTTGAAGAAAACCGACCGCTTCCGTCACTGATTTTTTCATGGTGACGAGAGCTTCCAATAAAAGCAGTCCGGACAAAAGGCCGTCTCTTTCAGGCAGGTGGCCCTTAATCGCGATACCGCCGCTTTCCTCGATGCCCAACAGCACATCTTCTTTAAGCATCACCCCGCCGATATATTTAAATCCAATCGGCGTTTCAAACAGAGGTATTCCCCACCGCTCGGCCATCCGTTGAATCATCAAGGTTCCTGAGACCGTCTTCACTACCGCGCCCCGCATACCCCGGTTGACCCAAAGGTGATAAAGCATCAGGGCATGGAGTTTGTGCACATCCACATATTTTCCTTTTTCGTCCACCATACCGATACGATCGCCGTCCCCATCCGTAGCGAAACCCACATCCGCCTTCCACACTTTCATTGCTTTAAAAAGCGGGCCCAGGTTCGCGCCGATCGGTTCGGGCTGACGGCCGCCAAAAAATATGTCACGGTTGCCCGCCACGGTTTTAGCCTTGGTTTTGGAACCGGAGATGAGATTTTCAAAGTGGTTTTCGCCGACGCCGTGCATAGAGTCAATCGCCACCTTTAAACCGGCCTGGCGGATGGCTTTTAAATTCACTTTGGCCGAAACCGCTTTTAAATAAAACGAAAGCCAATCTTTCTGTTCAATTTTATGGTCGGCGCCGGCTTCCGGCTCCTCGGACGGGATATTCTTTTCGACTAACTGGGTAAAAGAAGAAGGCGCGGACACACCCGGCGGAAGCTTAATTTTAAAACCGTTATAGTGGCCCGAATTATGGCTGGCCGTAATCATCACACCCGCGTCGGCCTTTTGGGCCTTAACCGCCAGGGACAAAGCGGGCGTGGGAAGTATTTTAGACGACAGAGTGACACGGTGCCCCAGCGAGGCCAATACCTGGGCCGCCGCCTGGGCATATTGATCGGAATAAAAGCGGGTGTCATAGCCCACAAAAATCTTAGCGTGTTTTTTCTTCCGGCGCAGGGCCAGACCTAATCCGTAAGCCGCCCGGCGCACGTTTGGAAAGTTAAACGTGGTCGTAATTTTTGAGCGCCAACCGTCAGTCCCAAAATGAATATCTGTCATTTTCAATTGCCGTTTTCCCTTTTGAGTTTTAAATCAAAAACATTGTTTCCCAAATGATGGTCCAAAATCCATTGGGCGACTATTTTTTGATAATCAGGCTGATCAATCCCCCGCAGATTCCATCCGGGCGGGCCCGAAGTATAGTAGCCATTCAGAGTGGGAACGCCGGAAACAATCGCGACAAGCATCGCTCCGGTTTGACATTCACCTCTGTCCGCAAAGTAACTATCCCCGGGAGTTCCTGAGATGTAAAAAGCGGTCGCGTCCTTAGGAATCATCTTGGCCAGTCTCATCGTATCATTTCGGGCATCGGTTACAGAAATAACGCCACAGGGGCTCCCCCCCATTTGCTCAAACCATATTCCAGACAAAACCACTCCCATCAGCATCGCGGCGCCTATTTTTTTAACCGGCTCTTTAATCGCGGAAAAACACTCAATCCACCGCTGAACTTCAAAAGCGAAAATCATGCTCACCGGCAGCATCAAAACCACGCCAAATCTCGAAGTGCACAATACCGCTTTGCCGCCCGGCACCCAATTGTAAATCCACTGCCATAATATCGGCTGGCCATGACGTTTCAGAATCAACACCACGCAAAACCAAACACTTAAAATAACCAGTGTTTCAAAAACACTCTGACCCTGAGCTTTCGAATCCTTTCCAAAAGGAAACGCCGGCGCTTTTCCATGAGTCAAATTCGGAATATTTCTAACGGCCTTAACCGTCACCCATAGCCAAAACAAACTAAATAACAACCCCAAGCCCAATCGGTTTTCCCACTCACAGTCCATATTCGCGAAGCTATTAAAATGAGAAAGCCAACCCCAAACATAATTTTTATCACTCATCCACATGAGCGCTTTCAAAGTAGGCATATTATTAATCACATCAGGCAAAGGCCTCGGGCCCTTCAGGTGCAATACAGGCAGGTATAAAGCGAGAAACGGAATTAATCCGACCACTAAAATAAAAAGAGCCGCCAAATAGTTAAACCTCGACGGCGGAAAGACCGCCTTCCATGATCTGCTAAAAAAATCTTTGTGCTCAAATATCAGAAACATAAAAATTAGCGCGATTCCCCAAATAGCCAAAAACCAGCCCATATAAAACGAAGTCAAAAGTTGAACATCGATTAAAACAGCCGCCAGCCAAAGGATTTTTATCTTTTCAGAAGTTTGGCTTGAGCGACGAATGAACAAAACGAAACACAAAAGAATGATCGGTAAAAAATAAAGCGCCTGAAAATCATAGTGTTCCAGTTGATTGTATTTAACGCTGTTAAACGTGAAAAAGGCTGCCCCAATTGAGGAGGGGAACGTCGTTAAATTGAACCCCTTTTTCAAAAACCAAAAGCAGGCCAAAAAATTCAAAATATTAAAAACAAGAACAGTGGCCAGAGTCGCGTTATACATATCCAGGTGCAATAATCGAAACGAGCAATAAATCGGAGCCGCGCCCGCCATGGCATCGCAATACCCCAGAACGCCTTTGGTGGGATAAAAGATGGGTGGAGAAACAACGCTGGTGTGGCCCAACAACGCTTGAAAATAATTCTCGAATTGGAAAATGTGCTGCTGAGGATCGGTAGGGCCCTGCATCAGAGTGAATTTTGACATCACTTCATAGTGATGAAATGTCCAAAAACCCCAGGCAAAAGGAATAAAGGCTAAAAAATAAATAAGAATTCGATTCTTATTTAAAGAAGATTGAGGCATTTAAAAACCATTCCTTAATAAAGATCGCCTTTTTTAAGTTCCAAATCAAAAACACGATCTCCCAATTGGTGATCCGTTATCCACTTCAATACTCTTTTATGGTAATCGGGGTGTTCTAAACCCTCAAGATTCCATCCCGGCGGAGCCGAAGAATTGTAACCATTCAGAGTGGGCACCCCAGAAACCGCCGCTATCAGCATGGCGTCAATTTGATTAATATAACACCCGGGCATCTCAGAAACATAAAACGCGGTCGCGTTTGCGGGTATTCGGGCGGCCAACTTCAATATTTTCGCGCGATCCGCCGGGACTGAGAAAATACCGACCGGAGTCCCCCCCATTTGTTCAAACCACACTCCCGATAAAACCACACCGATCAACATCATGGCGCCTATTTTTTTAGCGGGTTCTTTTATCGCCGGAACACGAAGAATGAACCGCTGAACTTCAAAGGCAAAAATCATGCTCACTGGCAGCATCAAAACAATAGCGAACCTCGAAGTACAAAGTATGGCATTGCAGCCTGGCACCCAATAGTAAATCCATTGCCATAACAACGGCTGATAATGGCGTTTCAGAATCAAAATCAAACAAAACCAAACACTCAGAATAACCAGCGTTTCAAAAACACTTTGGCCCCGCGTTTCCGCGTTTTTTTCAAAGGGAAATGCCGGCGCCTTATTCCCTATCAAGTTTCGAATATTGCGAATGGCTTTAACGGTGACAAATAACCAAAAAAGGCTAAATAACAATCCCAAACCCAGCCGGTTTTCCCACTGGCAGTCCATGTCCCTTATTTTTTCAAACTGAGAAAGCCAGCCCCAAACATAATTTCCATCACCCATCCACAGAAGCGCTTTGAAGGTCGGCATGTTGTGAACCACATCGGACAAAAGTCTCGGACCCTTCAGTTGAAGCACGGGCAAATACAAAGCAAAAAACGGAATAAAAGCCGCGACGAAAATGATACCAGCGGCCCAATAATAGGAACTTGGCGGCGGCGGCAATTTTTTCAGTGATTTTTTAAAAAAAGTTTTCCATCTGAAAATCAAAAACATTAATCCCAGCACTATGCTCCAAATCCCAAAAAACCAGCCCATATAAAACGAGGTTAAAAATTGGGCGCCGATTAAAACAGCGGCCAGCCAAAGAACCCTTATCTTTCCCGGCGATTCATTCGAGCGGCGGATGAATAAGATGAAACACAAAACAATAACTGGTAAAAAATAAAGCGCCTGAAAATCATAGTGTTCTAATTGATTGTATTTGATGCTATTAAACGTGAAAAAAGCCGCCCCAATCGACGAGGGGAAAACTTTTAGATTGAACCCTTTTTTCAAAAGCAAAAAACAGGCTAAAAAATTCAAAATATCAAAAACAATTACCGCGGCCTGAGTCGCGTTATACATATCCAGGTGCAATAACCGAAAGGAACAATAAATTGGGGCCGCACCGGCCATGGCATCGCAATATCCCAATACGCCTTTGGCTGGATAAAAATAAGGGGGGGAAACGACACTAGTGCGGCCCAGCAATGCCTGGAAATAGTTTTCGAACTGACTGATGTGAAAACGCGGGTCAGTGTCGCACTGCATCACATCAAAGCCCGATTGCAATTCAAAATGGTGGAATGTCCAAAAGCCCCAGGCAAAAGGAACGAAGCTTAAAAGGACGAGAAGAGCACAATTTATTTTTTTCGTAGCTGATGGCGTCATTAAAACCTACTAAAGATTCTGATGTATTTTTTATTCACCATCATCCTCTTTAATATTTAAATCAAAAACATTGGTGCCCAAATGGTGGTCAGAGATCCATTTGTTCACTCTTTCGTGATAGTCCGGGTGAGCCAAACCGTCCAAATTCCATCCCGGCGGTCCGGAAGTATAGTAACCATTCAGGGTGGGAACACCTGAGATAGACGCTATCAGCATGGCATCAATTTGATTAAGTCCATAGCCATCGTCCCGTCCCGAGAGATAAAAAGCCGTCGCGTCTTTTGGAACCCGGGCGGCCAGCTTTACCATTTTAGCGCGATCCTTCGAAACTGAAAAAACCCCGACCGGAGTATCAGCCATTTGTTCAACCCACACTCCGGATAAAAGCACTCCCATCAACATCATGGCACCTGTTTTTTTAGCGGGTTCTTTCATGTCCGAAACACGGAGAATAAAACGCTGAACCTCAAAAGCAAAAATCATGCTCACCGGCAGCATCAAGACCACGCCAAACCGGGAAGTGCACAACACCGCCTTACAACCTGGCAGCCAATAGTAAATCCATTGCCATAACAACGGCTGATAGTGGCGTTTCAAAATTAAGATCAAACAAAACCAAACACTCAATATAACCAGCGTTTCAAAAATGCTTTGCTTCTGTATTTCTGAGTTTTTTTCAAAGGGGAACGCTGGCGCCCTTTTCCGGGCCAAGTTCGGGATATTTCTAACAGCTTTAATGGTTACCCATAGCCAAAACAAACTAAATAACAGTCCCAACCCCAGCCGGTTTTCCCACTGGCAGTCCATGTTGCTCATTTTTTTAAACTGAGCGAGCCAGCCCCAAACATAATTCCCTTCGCCCATCCACATGAGCGCTTTAAAGGTAGGCATGTTGTCGACCACATCCGACAAAAGTCTTGGGCCCTTCAGATGTAATACCGGCAGGTACAAAGCAAAAAACGGAATCATTCCCACCGCTAAAATAAAAAGTGCCACTCCATAGTTAAATCTCGACGAGGGAAATAGCCTCTTCCATGATCCGCTGAAAAAATATTGACGCTCGAATAACAGAAACATAAAAATCAGAACAATGCTCCAAATAGCCAAAAACCAACCCATGTAAAACGAAGTTAAAAATTGAATGTCGATTAAAACAGCGGCCAGCCAAAGAATTTTTATTTTTCCGGGGGTTTCACTTGGGCGGCGGATAAATAAAACAAAACACAAAAGAATCATCGGCAGAAAATAGAGCGCCTGAAAATCGTAATGTTCGAGCTGGTTGTATTTGATGCTGTTAAACGCGAAAAAGGCCGCCCCTATGGACGAGGGGAAGACTTTCAGGCCAAACCCTTTTTTCAAAAGCCAAAAACAAGCCAGAAAATTCAAAATATCAAAAACGATCACAGCGACTTGGGTCGCGTTATACATGTCCAAATTCAAAAATCTGAAAGAACAATAAATCGGAGACACGCCCGCCATCGCGTCGCAGTAGCCCAGCACGCCTTTCGTGGGATAGAAGATGGGCGGCGAAACAACGCTGGTATGCCCCAGTAACGCTTGAAAATAGTTTTCAAATTGAAAAATGTGCTGCCGCGGATCGGTTTTGCCCTGCATCACATCAAGACGTGATTCCAATTCAAAATGATGAAAGGTCCAAAAACCCCAGACAAAGGGTATGAAAGCTAAAAGAAGGATAAAAAAGTTGTGCCTTTTATTTAAAGAAAAGCGGGACATTTAAAACCTCGGCAGATGATTTGAAATACAAAAACTGCGACGTTATTTCTTCAAACCAGCTTTCAGTTGATCAATGAGACCGATTGAGGTGGGGTTCAGCCCCTTCAAAAAGGCTAAATAGACTGAAACAAAATCCCCGAGATAAACCATCCACAGGGTCTGAGACAAAAGAGAGTTTCCTTCAGCCCAAACCTCACTCACCTGGTTTTTCTTGAGCCCGGATATTTTTTTAAAAATGGCGAACCGCTTTTGAACACGGTCGTTTTCATACTTTTCGCTTCTGAGCAGAAGTACGGCAGCATTCTTCACAAATGAATCCTGAACTGTATAGGACAAGATTTCATTGTGATTCATTTCGGGTATGGCGTTGACATGCGCCATTTGTTTCGCGTTTTCATTAAACTGGCATTTCCAACGATAAGCGGTTGTGCCCAGGCAATTCTCACTGGCGTAAATCACAGGGTTTTTGCCGTGAAAAAATAAAGCTAACTGTTTCGCCAAGTTCTTTTTGGAATCATTAAACAAATTAAACTCAAACATCGTCTTTTCCAACAAAAGGACGGCTTCTTCAATTTCTCCATCCATTGAAGGCAGCAGTTTCGCGCTTTCCAGCATGGTTAGCAGAGTGATCACGGAATAATTCAGCGTCGTACGGGGTTGAACACCCCCCGGCATTTCGTAATAGGGCAATTTGTGTTTTCGCGCTTCTTTTAAAAGCGTCCCACCCGAGCTGATCACGACTATATTCAGCTTTCTGGCCAGAGCCTGTTTAAAAGCGGATAAGGTTTCTTCGGTATCACCCGAATGGCTGGAGCAAATCACCAGGGTTTGACGGTCAACCCAGGCAGGCAAAGCATAGTCCCGGTTCACGTAAACGGGAATTTTCAAAACCGATCTTAAGTAATTGGCGACCATTTCCCCGCCGATGGCTGACCCACCCACGCCGCAAATGACCAATGAATCAATTTTGGAGGAATTCAGTTTTATTTTATTGAGAAGAGCCTGGTGGCGGGCATCCCGGCATTGCTGGGGCACCGTTTCCACCAAATGGAGCATATGTTGGGGATCGAGCTTATAAATTTGATCGGGATTATCCAGAGTATGTTTTTTCATCAAAACCTCGGTGAATTGGGAAGGCGAGCCATATGTTAGCTGGTTTGAGGGAACAATTTAACCGAAATTGAGGTGAAATCCGCGTCTATATAAGGTTTTTGATTAAAACTTAATCCAAACAACCCCATCTTCAACCACAGTAGGAAAAGTATTGAGCTTCATATCCGGTTCTTCCAGACATTCACCCGTTTTAATATTCGACCGGTAACCATGAGCTTTACAGATGATCAGATCGCCCGCGGTATTCCGCGGATCAAGTCTCACTTCGGCATGAGGACAGTAAACGCCGGTCGCGTAAACCATTTCGCCGCGACGGTGCAGCATGACCGCCATATTCTCCACTTCCATCTCAACGCTTTTGTTGTCGATGAGTTGGTTGAAAAGAGCGGCTTTTTTAAATCCCGGCTGATCCATAAAACCTCTAGAGACTGTTGTTGTCGCCCAAAACACTGCCCTTATCCAAAGGCTTTTTCACTTTGCAGCGGCGGCCCAGCACCACTTCATCTAAATGAATATCCGCCGCCACCGAGACTCCATCCCATAACAGGCTTTTCGAAACTGAACTGCCCGGGCCCAGCTTGCACTTTTTACCCAAGACAGAATAAGGAAGCACTTTGGCTCCCTTGGCGATAACACACCCATCCTCCAGAATGGCCGGCCCTTGAATCACAGCGCCCTTGGCCACCTTCACCCCTTTTCCCAAATAAACCTTTTTCGAATTTCGCTTCAATTTAGCGTAAACCGGAAAAGCCCCTCGGAGCACATCCCAATGGGTCGTCAAATATTTATAAGGCGTCCCAATGTCCTGCCAGTAGCCTTCGCTCACAAAACCGCCCATGGGCCGCTTCGCTTTTAAAATATCGGGGAACACCACCCGTTCCACTGAGCAAGGAACCACATCAGGAATAAAATCGAAAACCTCGGGTTCAAACACATAAACCCCGGCGTTAATGGTGTCGGTCACCACTTTATCCGGCGAGGGTTTTTCTAAAAATTGAGTAACACGATTTTGATGGTTCAGTAAAACCAAACCGTACATCGTCGGATCTTCGGCGTGAACCAATCCCAATGTGACCAAATTCTTATGCTTGCGGTGAAACCGGATCATCTGGGTTAAAGACAAGGCCGTCAAAATATCACCGTTCAACACTACCACCGGTGAGCCCTTGACGAACTTCTCACAGTTCTTGATGGCCCCCGCGGTTCCCAAAGGTGTTTTTTCCAGGGCATAGTGAATCTTCACCCCGTGCTTGCGGCCATCGCCGTAAACTTTTTTGATGTCCTGGGGCCGATAACCGATTGAAAAGACAATTTCTTTAATGCCCGCGCTTTTGAGATATTCAATTTGGTAGGTCAAAAAAGGAACGCCGCAAAGAGGCACGATGTTTTTGGGAAGGCGGTTGGTCAGGGGCCGCATACGGGTTCCCTGTCCGCCTACGAGGATAATGGCTTTCATAACGTTTCCTTAGTTATCGAGGCTTTCGATAATACTCGACAGTTTCCTTCAACCCCGCCTTCAAATCATAGCTGGGTTCCCATTTTAAAAGCTGCTGGGCCTTAGCGCTGTTTAAAACGCTTCGGTGCAAGTCGCCTAAACGCGGCACAATGCGCAGGGCTTGTTTGGAATAGCCGGTCAAAGAAGCCAGCGTATCAAACAATTGATTCGTTGTGGTTTCCTGGCCCGTACCAATATTGAAAGCATCGTTTTTCGGGTAGCTCAGGGCCAGCAAATTGGCCTTCGCCACATCTTTCACGTAAACATAATCACGGACATTAAACCCGTCGCCGAAAATTTGAAGTTCCGCTCCATGCAGCATCCCATGGGTAAAAATGGCCACCACACCGCCTTCCCCTAAAGCATCCTGCCGGGGACCGTAAACGTTGGCATAGCGAAGAACCACATATTCCATCCCAAAGTTTTGGGAAAAAACATCGGCATAGCTTTCCACCGTCATCTTGCTGGCGCCATAAACCGAGAAGGGTCTGGGCTTTTGTTCTTCCGTAAAGGGTTTGTCCGCAGCCTCGCCATACATGGCGCCGCCCGAAGAGGCGTAAATAAACTTATGAACGCCGGAGCGGCGGCAAAGGTCCAGCAAAAGTACCGAACCCAAAACATTCACCTTCACATCAAAGTAAGGATCTTCCAGAGAGGCTTTGACCTTAATTTGCGCGGCGTGATGATTAACCACCTGAATCTTTTCATCCTGAAGAACTTGCTGAACTTTATCGTCCAGAATATCCATTTGATAGAACTTGGCTTTGGGGTTGAGATTTTCTTTTTTGCCTGTGGAAAGATCATCAACGATAACCACTTCATGACCCGCTTCAAGATAGGTGTCCACCACATGGCTGCCGATAAAGCCGGCGCCGCCGGTCACAAGTATTTTCACAAATTCGTCCTTTTAGACATTAGTAGGCATGCTCATGTTCAAGAATATCTAAAATGGTTCGAATAATAATTTTGACATCGAGCCCCAGACTCCAATTCTCAATGTAATAAATGTCATATTTAATCCGCTCGTGAAGCGAGGTATTGCCGCGAAAGCCGTTCACTTGCGCCCAGCCCGTAATGCCCGACTTCACCTGATGGCGCTCGAAATAACGCGGGATCTCTTTCTCAAACTTCTCCACCAAACCCGGAACCTCGGGGCGCGGACCCACCAGACTCATATCCCCCATCAAAACATTAAAGATCTGGGGCAATTCATCCAAACTGGTTTTACGAATAAAACTTCCGAACTTGGTAACGCGGGGATCATTTTTAGCGGTAAAGGCCACCGTTTCAGTGCCAGCCGCCATGGAACGGAACTTCAACATTGAAAAATGCTTTCCATCACGCCCTACTCGCTTTTGCCTGAAAAATATCGGTCCTCGGGAGGAGAGTTTGACCCCTAACGCCAACAAAGGCAAAACCGGCACAACTGTTAAGAGAACAACGCCAATTAAAGCCGCGCCGAAGTCAAAAAGTCTCTTCATCAAACGGTTATACCAGGAATTTAGCGGAGCTTCTTTCATTTGGAAGATGGGCATATCCAGCAAGACATCGTTTTCCAGCGGATGTGTGATCAATCCAAAAAGATCTGAAACAATTTTATATTTCACTTGTCCATTTTGAAGCAGGACCAGCATGGGGATCAATTGAGCGTGGGCGGTTGCTGGAAGGGCGAAAATCACTTCAGCCGGATTCAACTTCTTCACCAGCTGGGAAAAATGCGACAAGATTCCCACAATTTTAAAACCTTCCACTTCACCGGACGACTTGCTTTCGGAAACAACACCGATAACGCGATAGCCCAGTCCCGGATTCTTATGCAGCCGCTGTATCAACACCCGGGCGGTTTCACCCGATCCCACAATGAGCACCCGGGTCACGCCGATACCCCGCCGTCTTAAATAAACCTGTGTCCGGCGCAATAAAGTTCTGCCGATCCAAACCGTGACCGTGATTAAAATGGCTGAAAAGACAATAACCAAACGGGAAAAAGCCAGAAACTTGGTCAAAAAAGTTAAGGCCGAAAGAACAATCGACGCGATAAAAACCCCTTGAAGCACTTTCGAAAGTTCATCCACGCTCGAAAGACCGCGTCTTTGACGGTAAAGACCCGCGTATTTAAAGACCACCAAATAAACCAGAATAAATGAGGCCAAAAAAGTCCGGTAATGGGGATAGGACGTCACGGACCAAACTTGAATCCATCCGGAATGAAACCGAATCCAGTTCGCGCCCATAAACGAGATCGCTACCATCAAGCCATCCAGAAAAAAGCTGATGAGCGAAAACAAAGACCGAATATGAATTTTCATAACACCTCAAGTTCAAATCAAATCGAAGTCTAGTTTATACGCCCGGGCCAAACCCAGTAAATATCTACTTAACTATAGTTAAAATCAGACTTTATTGTTATCCGCGATGGTGGGAATGCCGTAAAGTTTGCGGAAATAAATCTGAGCGCGGAACAAAAACCGCTCTTTCGAGAAAGAATTCGCTTTTTGACGCAATACTTGCGGGTCAAAGGTCATGGTTTCAAAACGATCCATCGCTTCTTCAAGGGCCTTTTCGGTCTGTTCAAAGAAAAAAACACCTGTTTTCCCGTCTTCCGCACTGTCTAAAACACCGCCTTTGCCGAACGCGATAACCGGGCAGCCCGAAGCCATGGATTCTACGGGCACGATTCCAAAATCCTCTTTGCCGGGAAATAGCAGGGCCTTCGCCTTGTCATAATATTGAGGCATCTCCTCATCCGAAACCCATCCTTTAAAACTAATGGTAGGACCCGCGATGGACTTCAGTTTCTTTTCTTCGCTCCCCTTGCCCACCACCACTAGCGGCCAGTTTCTTTTCGTGCATACCTTTACAGCCAGATCCACTTTTTTATAAGGAACCAAAGCGGAAATAATCAAAAAGTAATCGCCCTTGCCGGTTTTAATTCTAAATTTATCTACATCCACAGGCGGGTGAAGCACTTCGGACTCCCGTCCATAAATTCGTTTAATCCGATTTTGAACTTCAGTGGAGTTAGCTAAAAAATGGGTAACACCTTTATTTGACCTCAAGTCGCACCATTGCAAATAAGGGCGGAACAACTTCGCGAACCACCGAACAGGAGCCGCCGCGGAGGGGCCAAAATAATCGTCAAATAAATCCCAGATATACCGCATGGGCGTATGGCAATAACAAACATGGATGGCGTTTTTAGGATTTCGAACCCATTTGGCGCAGGCCGAGCTGGACGATACGATCAAATCGTAATCCGACACATTTAAGCCGGCTGTCAGACCCCAAAACAGCGGCAGGTAATACTGATATTTGGTTTTTCCAAAAGGAAGGTGCTGGAGAGCGGACGTGGTTATCTTTTGTTTTTTAACAACGGGATCCATCCGCTCTGGAATATAGACCAGTGTAAAAATGTCAGCTCCGGGGAAAAGTTCCAAAAGGCTCAAAAGAACTTTCTCGCCGCCCCGCATCCCGGTCATCCAGTCATGAACAATCGCTATACGCATTCAAAACCTTTTTTCGAAATAGAAGAAAAAGAGAGGAAAAAACCAACAACCTAAAACACGAATAAATTTAAAGCGAAAAGAACAACACCGATGGCCAGGGCGGCCAAAAAGCCGGCCAGAGCGATTCTGGGCAAGTCCCAATTCAGGTTTTTCTCTTTTTGACTGAAGCTCACATTGGTCAAGCCGTCATTTTCAGCTAAATGAGCACAGCGGTCAGCCGAGAATGATTTTGAAGCCCAGGCGGTTGTCCAGCATTGGCGGCAAACCTTTTGGGCGCAGTGGGGGCATTCAGCGAAGTCCTTCGGATAAAGCGTCAGCTTGGTATCGCAAATCTGACAGCGATTTTCACCCGCGACAACTGTAGAGTTTTTTCTGGATAGCTTGTTGGACAACTGTTTCGCCCTCGTTTTTTATAGCGGATTTTCGTTGGATCGACCGTGAAAGTTTACTATCGGGAAGGTGTTTTTTAAACTCTATTCGCCATTTCATTGGACTGGCGCGAAAAACCAAACTCTATTGGCGCAGCTTTCCTGAGGACATTTCCTCCAGATAGCTTTGATAGGTTAACCGGATGCCCTCTTGAAGGCTGACCTTGGCTTTCCATCCCAGCGCGGTTAATCGGGATACATCCATCAACTTCCGCGGCGTTCCATCCGGCTTAGTCGTATCCCAACTCACTTCACCCGGATAGCCAACCATCCCAGCTACCCCTAAGGCCAATTCATTAATCGACACATCCTCGCCCAGACCGACGTTTACCAGATCGGGAGGGTTATCAAGACCCAGCAAAAAAGCACAGGCATCCGCCAAATCATCCACATACAAAAATTCCCGTTTCGGAGTACCCGTTCCCCACAAAACCACTTTTGAATTTCCAGAAGCCTTGGCCTCGTGGAACTTGCGAATCAAAGCGGGCAGAACGTGCGAATTCTGAAGATGGTAATTATCGCCAGGTCCATAAAGATTGGTCGGCATCGCGGAATGAAAAAGAACCCCGTACTGTTTTCTATAATATTCGCACATCTTCAATCCCGCGATCTTAGCGATGGCGTAGGCTTCGTTGGTCGGTTCTAACGGACCAGTTAAAAGACTGTCTTCCGGCATGGGTTGAGGCGCCAACTTGGGATAGATACAGGAACTTCCCAAAAAAAGCAGACGTTTCACACAGGCGCGATGGGCGCCTTCAATGCAATGGGTGGCTATGGCGAGATTTTGAAGAAGAAATTCGGCTGGATAGGTGTTATTCGCCAGAATGCCTCCAACCTTCGCCGCCGCGATAATGGCCGTATCCGGTTTTTCTTTTTCATAAAAATCAAAAACCTGCTTTTGGTTCGCTAAGTCCAATTGGTTACGATCCCTCAGTAAAAGTTCCACGCCTTTCTCCGCGCGGAAACGTCTTACCAGGGCCGAGCCCACCATGCCTTTATGCCCAGCGATAAATAGTTTCAATGATGACCCTTACTTTGAAATTCTGAACGCCTGAGTCGACCGTTGATTAGGCGTCTCTCTTCTTTTCTTTAACGGCCATTTCCATGTCATGGGCCACCATGCGATGCACCAATTGCTCGAATGAGGTCTCATTGCGCCATCCCAAAACACGGCGGGCTTTAGTCGAATCGCCCTTGAGGTAATCCACTTCAGTGGGCCGCAAGTAGCGAGCGTCAAACTTGACGTATTTTTTCCAGTCCAGTTTGGCGCAGTCAAAAGCTACTTTTAAAAAGTCTTTCACTGAATAGGTTTCACCCGTAGCGATGACGTAATCATCAGCCTTCTTTTGCTGAAGCATGAGCCACATGCCCCTGACAAATTCCTTGGCGTCGCCCCAGTCTCTCTGCGCGTCCAAATTGCCAAGATAAAGCTCTTTTTGAAGACCCAATTTGATTCGTCCCAGCGCCCGGGTAATTTTGCGGGTCACAAAGGTCTCTCCACGCCGTTCGCTTTCGTGGTTGAAAAGGATGCCGTTAGAAATATGAAGGCCGTAAGCTTCTCTGTAATTTTTGGCGGCCCAAAAAGAATAGAGTTTCGCTACCCCGTAAGGGCTGCGCGGATAAAAGGGACTCTTTTCGTTATAGCCTTTTTTAGGACAATCCAACCCGCCATAAAGTTCCGAACTGCTGGCTTGATAAAACTTGGCTTTCGGGCAGGCGGAACGCATAGCTTCCAAAAGCTTGAGGGTGCCGATACCGGTCACTTCCCCGGTGTATTCGGGCTGGTCAAAAGAAACGCGAACATGACTTTGAGCGCCCAGATTATAAATTTCATCCGGTTTAATTTGGTGAAGCAGTTTGAAAAGCCCTGAAGAGTCGGACAGGTCGCCGAAATGAAGAAACATTCTCACGCCATGGACATGGGAATCCTGATAGATATGGTCAATCCGCTGGGTATTGAAGGAAGAAGACCGGCGCACCATGCCGTGAACTTCGTAACCCTTTTCCAGGAGAAAATCCGCCAGCCAGGAGCCATCCTGACCCGTAATACCTGTAATAAACGCCTTTTTCTTTTTCATGGTTTCCTTAGTCGGGTGAAAATATTTTTAAATACCCTGTTTGGGGATTAATCATAGGTGCTTCCAAAATCCGGCGCAACCGAGACTTCACGGCGCCAGAAGTTTTTTAAGTTCGCTTTCCCAACCATCCAACACGGCCTTTTTCGAGAAATACTTTTGATAAGTGTTATGACAATGCGTAAAAAGTTCCAACTTACGGCGATTATCCATGGAAAAAGCCGTCATATCGGCGGCAATTTCATTGGTGTTTTTATCCGTCAAAACCCAGCCCAGACCATATTGCCGAATCCATCCGGCAATCGCCGAAACTTCATCGCCCTCAAAAAGAATGGGCCGGCCTACGGCTAAAGCCCCAAAGAATTTAGAGGGAACCGCCACGCCCGTATAGGAAGACTTCAGTGACACTATATGGATATCGGGAGCGGACAAGCGGTCCATCAGCTTGTCGACAGAAGCAAAAGGCACAAAACGAATATTGGTGTCCTTCTCCGTCAAATAGGATTTCAAAACTTCTACCCGCTTGCCTCGCGCGCTAAAAACAAAGCTGGCGGCTTCGCCCATTTTTCTGGCCAGGGTCACTGTTTTCTCAAACTCATGTGGATGACTAAGATTGCCGGAATAAAGCAAACCCAAAGAAGAGTTTCCGAATAGGTTTTTTCTTTCATCCGCGTCAAACGACAACGCGACCGCAGGTTCTTCAAGCGCCCATGGCGTCAAAGTAGCGTTTTCACGAATGGGATATTCCTCTAACTTTTTCCGCATGCAGGCGCCTAAATCAACAACCACATCACACTTCCGATAAGCCCATCGGAGCATTTTCTTTAAGAAACGAACCACCCCACTGTTTTCGGAAATAAGTCCCTCAGCCACCGCGTATTCGGGATAAAGGTCAAAACACCAATGGGCTATTTTTGTTCGGGGCCATCGCAGTTTGAGGAAAGGAACCAACAGCACGGCAAAAATGGGATCGGTACCGATCACGACAGCGTCGGGACTTCTGGTCAAGAAAGCCCGAAACAACCAGGCCATTTCTACCCAGGCGGCATTGAGAACGCGGCCGATAAACCGATGCTGGTTGAAAGCCGGACGCCAAACCCGCCGTATCAAAACCCCATCCGCTTTTTCTGATTTTAAAGAGTAGTTTTGATCCTCGTGGTGACAGCTTCGGTTGCAGGGCCAGGTTTCCACTTCCCAGTTTTTAGCCGACAACCCTTCACCCAGACCCGTAAATTGCAAAGCACTGACCACATCATCGGGACGGTAATATTGATAAAGGAGAAGAACTTTGGGCACGGGTTAGGAATCCTTTGACTGAATCATGGGCGCGGATAAAAGACAGCTCAACGCTTTTTATCCACCAGCTTTTGTAACGCTGACTTCATCACCTTCGGATGAGCCGCGCCCCTCGCCGGGTAAGGTACATAGGGAATGAGGTTTCGCGATACTCCCTCTTCTTGTTTAAGGCCTATCCAATAAAAGTAAATCCCATGAAGAAAAGCGTAGCGAAAACCAGTTTTTCCATCCAGAAAACCTAATTTCACGATGTAGCGGTAAAGAAAAAATAAGAAGTGCCGTAAGGGGAATTTCCAAAAGAAACGCCTCAGCCACATGCGTCTTTGATCCGCCTCCCCAAACAAACGGGGTTTCACATCCCCGGTAACATTGCCTTCCATCATAGCCGCCGCTTCCATGGAGGAATAACGGTTATGCTTTTCAATCCAATCCGCTAATCCCTTACTATTTTCATTCAAATGGTCCACGAAACTATGGAACCGGATGGTTTTTCCCTTCACGAGCGCGTGTTCATTCACAGACCGGTTTTCAAACGCCGCTTTGCCCGATTTCCACAAGCGCAGGTCGTAATTGTTAGTCGTGCCACCCCAGCGAAGCCGGTGACCCATAAAAATCATGGCCCGGCGGAAGTAAACACCTTCCGCATCCTGTTCAGCCGCGCTCCAAAAAGCTTCAGCTTCTTTTTTAAATGCAGGGGTCACCCGTTCATCCGCGTCCAGTTTCAGCGTCCAGGCGCCTTTGATCGGCAAGTGACGAAGCGCCCAGTTCCATTGGCTGGAGTAATTCTCAAAACGGTGTTGAACCACGCCGACCCCATCCCTGCTTCGCGACAGGGCGATGTCGACCGTTCGGTCAGTGCTGTAAGAATCCACCACGAAAATCTCGCGGGCCCAACCCGAGACCGAATCCAGGCATTCGGACAAATTTCTTTCCTCGTTAAAGGTCATCACAATAACGGTCAGATCGGTCATGGTCGGATTTTCACTTTTGCTTTTTGATTTCAGAACCATTATTTCGATCTCTGAAAGAGCGCGTCAATTTGAACAATTTCTTCTTGATCATTCTTATAAAAATCCAACACCTGAACAAATTGAAACCCTTCAGATCTTAAAAAATCCTCAATTTCAGGAAAAAGGGCCTCCCCTTCATAAATAGGCTTAAAAACTGTTTCTATCAGAATGAAATCCACCTTCCGAAGTGTTTTCACTCCGCCGCGAAGCGCTTCTAACTCGAACCCCTGTAAATCCAGCTTCAATAAAACAGGTCCCTCGAGGGTTTCCTTTTCCAACACCTCATCCAGCGTGACCAACGGCACTTCCACATCACCCGCGTTTCGCGCTTCCGGAAATTGTTTTTGATAGTCCTTATTAAATGGCAGTGCGGAGGAAGATTGATATTTTTCATTCAAAGACGAAACCGAGGATGAATGGGAATGGGTATTGCGGTGAAAAGTAATTTTTCCGCTTTTACTGCCCAGCGCCGAGGAGATCAGTTTAATTTTCGGAGAGCCACTCAGGTTTTTCTTTAATATTTCCGTAATATCCGGCAAAGGCTCAAAAGCGATAACCCTGGCCTCAGGAAAGGTTTCAGCGACCGACCGGCTGAACTGGCCGATATTGGCCCCGCCATCAATGATCGTTTTAAAAGGGATTCCCAAATTTTTGATTCGGCGAGCCATATAAAAAGAAGAAATGGAAAAAGGTTTCCAATTCGAAAAGGCTTTTCGCCCTTCCTTGTCCTTCAAAACCTTCACTAAATCCAAAATTTGATTTATTTTCATATTTTCTCAGTTAGTTTTAATCAAAACGCATGAAAGAGGGTGCCTGTCCCCCACTTAAAACCCATTCGTACAATGCTTTCATTTTTTGAGCGATCGAGTCCCATGAATATTTTTCCTCGACCAGCTGTCTGCCCCTTTTGCCCATAGCTCTTCGTTCCTCATCGGATGCTTCCGTAGCCAAACGCAAGGTTTTCACCAGCGGATCAACCCCAATGGGTATCCACCAGCCGCAATTTCTATCATTCAATTCGTTCCAGGGCGTGCCTTCGGTCGTAATCACCGGCAATCCGCAGGCCATGGCTTCGGGTATTACCATACCAAAGTTTTCCGTAAAGGTCGGCAGGATAAAAAGGTCGGCGTTACGGTAAATATCCCACTTAGCTTCCCCGTAAACGGGTTCTTGAAAAACAAACTCGCTTTCCAAACCCTTCTTCTGAATCGCTTCTTTGACGACCTTCCCATAACCTTCCGTATCAGGTCCCACAATCAACATGCGCCAACCCTTAGGACGGACAATGGACCAAGCCTCAACTAGATTCAACAAACCTTTTTTCAGGTGAATGCGGGAGAGAAAAAGCGCGGTACGAACGGGCTTAGAGCTGGTGTTCGGTTCTTTCCATTCAGGAATCTCTGAACCATTAGGAATGAGAGCCAACGGCCCTTTGTAGCCGATTTTCCGAAGATCGTCGCCTTCACTATCCGAAGTGATGTGCACGGCCCGTGCCGTATCCAGGTCGCTTTTCTGATAAAACCACCAGGCGGGCCGCTTTTTCCAGGACTTATGACTGAAATGCCAGCTGGTCAGCATGCCATGCGGTGTAATCACATGGGGAATCTTGAGCGCCCTCGCCACTTGAACCGCCCGATGCGTTTGCCAAACCCCGTGGACATGAATCAGCTCGATTTTCTCTTTACGGCAGAGGCTCTTCAGAACAAAAGGCAATTGGGGCGCCCAACGAAAAATGGAAAATTTAAATCCATCCACGTTATGAACCCGGACTAATTTCGGATCTGGGAAAATGGATTCCCCGTCCTGCTTCATTTGAACATTCACCAATAAATCATTCGCGCTCACACGGCTCAGGGCGTTGCATAATTCGGGCACACAGCTCGATGTTCCGCCCGATGCTTTGGAGAGTCCGTTAATGAATTCTAATGTTTTCACAATGTTCTTTTCATGGCTTTGATTATTCGGAAGACCGGTAAATGAAATTTGGACAATAAATTAATAACTTAATAAGAATCTTATCCAAATAATTAAAGTCCAGATGGTTTGTCTTAAAAGCATAGTCGCCCGCTTTTTTAATACTTTTACCAAAGTTTTCGGGCGACCATTCACTCACTATTCTCTGACTTTGCTTTCCCATCACGTTCAACTTCGCCTTTTGAACCGAGATTCGAATCATCAAGTCACTGAGTTTTTTCCGATCATAGGGATCAAACTGAAAACCATTCACTCCGTTTTTCGCCAAATCAGGCGCGCAGCCGCATTTTTTAGACACTAATACGGGAAGACCGGCTGCCATGGCCTCATTGACCACCAATCCCCACTGCTCAGTCGTGCTGGGCAAGATAAATACTTTAGCCAATCCGTAATAAATCGGCAGTTGATTGTATTGGATATAACCCGGCATTTTCACCAGATCATTCAGGCCAAGTTCTTTGATTAAAGCAACCATTTCGCTTTTCAGAGGCCCATCTCCCGCCAAAACAAGGCTCCAGGGCTTCTTCACTTTTTGGGCGTAATCGGCATAGGACAGCAGAAGTGTTTTAAGATTTTTCTTTTGAATGAAGCGGCAAGAGGTAAAAAAATAATTTTCAGGCAGACCCAATGATTTACGGAACCTGGCCGCGAATTTCCTCGCCAAGGCTGAGCCCTTTTGAAAGTGCGAGTTATCCACTACGTCGTAATAAATCCCCAGCGGATTGTATTTAAAATCCAGCTTTTCGAAATACTGTTTGGAGAGCTTCCCCCCCGCCACCCCGGAATGGCAGCACTTAAGGATTCTTCTCTTAACAAACTCTTTGATGCCCTTCCGCTGAAAATCCATCTCATTGCTTTCAGTCATCATGATCCGTGGAACGTTATGCTCTATACCCCAGAGCAGCATGGATAACGCGACCTTCTCATACCATCCCGTAATCGCGAGTAGATCCGGTTTAAAAATGTCCAACGTGTCAAAAACCTTCTTTTTAATCACCGCCGGGGGCACAGTTTGAAGATAGGAATCATCTTTGAACAAAGTGATCTTTTGATAACGGGCGCCCGCGCCGGCATTTTTCCAATGGTGGCTTTTATCGTCGCCGTTGCTTTCAAGGTAGGTCACCTCAAAGTGAGGCAGCAAAGAATTAACCCTGGCATGTTGATAAGGCCCAATACGGCCAAACGAAATGGTGATTTTAGGTTTTTTCATTAAAAGCCCGTCAACAGGATCGTTTATGTTTTAGCCGTTACCCGGGAAAGCCGGGAAAGAGCCGTGATCAAACCATAAAAGATCAGAATTTGATAACCGAGGGTCATATTAATATAACCCTCAAAAAAGGAACCGACAAAATAAGAGCAAAAGCAGGCAAAAAGCAGCCTCTCGGCATTTTTCAAAAACGGTTTCTGGTGATCCATTAAGTATTTTAAGTTTTTGAAAATAAGAAACCAAACCAGTAAAAGCAGAGCCAGACCGACTATACCACCCCGCAAAGCGATCCAAAGGTAAGAGTTCTCCGAGGCTTGGATTTCATTCGTCGGCAAACCAAAAACAGGGTTTTGCGTGAACTGCGACCAGAGCAGCGACCAGGAGGCCGCCCGGGTATTAGCGCCGCTCAACACCCGGTTGATCGCGATCGTGAACTCTGGAAGCAAGTTAGAAACCGCCAAAAGCGGAATCGCTAACAGCCCCACGCAGAGGAAAACCAGCCCTTTTCTCGTGGAAAAAATGTAAACACCCACCCCCACGACTGCCATTAAAAAGCCCGTTCGGGATCCTGTCCAGACCAGTCCAATACCACACAACAGCGTTAACAGAATCCAGAAATACCTTTCGCGTTTTCCCAGCACGCTTTGCGACAGCCACAAACAGACGAGAACGGAGATGGAGAACATTACCGCGGCAAAATTGGGGTGAGCCGAAACGCCAAAAAGCCTCCCATTCCAAACCTCTTGCGACGGATCCCATAAAAACTGGATGGCTGTCGCGGCAAGGAATAAAATGGTGCCGCCCGCCACACTGCGGAAAAACCATTGAACATCCTCGAAATTATTAATCCAGGAAGCAACCACCATCCCCATCGAAAACAGGAAAAGCAAATCAATCAACGCTCTTTGATAAATTTCCTGGTCGTTGATAAAAGAAATCCTGAAAAAATCGACGGCCAGCAAAAAGAGTTGAAGACTCATTAACGTCGCGAAAGCTAAAGACGGCTTCACCCCCAGCCAGCCGCTTTTCTTTCTATTAAAAAAAGGCAGGCAGATCACGGCCAAAAGGCAAAGAAGCCTGCTTTTACCCCTGATGATTTCCAGTGGTTCGGCTAAAAAAAGCGCCTCACTTGGTTTAGTCATATTTGAGATAAAAAGAACAAATGAAAGGAGAGCCCATTTTCGGTTGGGAGAAAATATCAAATACAGTAAAAAAGCGATGGCCGACGCGCCCAGTAAAATGTCTATCAATATGTTCATGTCGCCATTTCAGTCACGGAAATTTATGATCGGTTTAATTTCTTATTTCCCACCAGAACTAGTCCACCCATCGTAGCCAAAATCCAAATCGCGGGCACCAGCCCGTAATAAATATGAAAAAATTCCAGTAACAATCCGTCCTGAACCCTGGTTTGTAAAAAATCGATGATCCGGCTGAAGTAACAGGTCAGGAAGAGACAAAGGATCAGTAGAATTTTAAACCATCTCAGCTTGAAAGAAGATTCAAACAGAAGGATCAACGGGAAAATCACAATCACCAGATCATAGGCCCGGTGATAAATCACCAATACGGAAATAAACCCCAAAACAGTCAAAACTAATAAATCGTTCGATTTTCTATTCAAAAAACAAACGAGGGTCGCGGCCAAAAGTAATATTCCAGATAAAAACGCCGGAATCAGGGCTGGAATGTGGGAATCCATTTGCGCGCAGAGACTGAAAAAATCGATATAGCCATCGGTGAGCAGCCCCGAAGAACACATCAGCGGTTCTTTAATCAGATCGATTGGATTGGCGTTGATCCAATAGGCCGCAAACAGATGCAAACACAAATGAATACCCACCGCGACGAACAAAGGCTGGAATCGTCTTTTATAAATGAAATAAATGGCTAGTGGAATGATCGTGGCGTATTTGAAAAAAGACAGGGCCAGAAAAACACCTGAAAGTACGGGCTTCTTATCTAACACCAGCAGCGCCAATGAGAAAAAACAAAGACTGAACATGGTGTGCTGTCCGTTTCCCACTAAATTTCTCCAGGGGGTACTCATCAAGAACAAACAGGAAATCACCAGGTAAACAAAGGGCGACTGATTCTTTAAAAAAACCTTAAACAAGGCGAAAAGGGATAAAGCGGTAAATACAAGATTGGACCCCAGCCACAGCCATTTCGCTATCGGCCAAGAAAATAACGCGTAAGGCCATAAGAGCATTAAACAGGATGGAAACTGATTGGGGCTGAGCGGATGCGGCATATAACTATCTGAATCCACCGTTTGATGGGAAAGAACCATCTCATAAGGATTTTTCTGCTCCAACAAAACCCTGGCCGAGTCCCATTGAAAATCCATACTGCTCACTTGAACGAAAACCGCGTTGCGAATACCCGCCGCCAAGGAAATTGCGGTTAAAAAAACCAGGACAACGGAAATGAATTTTTTAGAACAAAAAATACTTTTTAAATTCAATTAACCCTCTTTAAAATATCTTCACAGGCTTGAAAAACCTCATCTACCCCAAAAGAGAGAATACATTTCATTTTTTCAACCACACACTCTCCCAGTTCACAACCTTCACACTCCACTTTGGCCCTAAATACCTTTTTACGCTGGGTGTAGGGATACCACAGCCCGGCCATTTGCCGTGACGAAAATATGGAGACGCAATAGGTTTGAACGGCCGCCGCCAAATGCATGGCCCCGGTGTCATTTCCTAAACAAAGGGCGCAGCGTTCCAGCCCTACCGCTGTTTCACGAACGGATAATTGTCCCGCCAGGTTATAGCCCCGACCCCAAACTTTGATGAATTGATCGCCCAATAGCTTTTCCGCTTCGCCCCCAAAAACCACCGGCCAAATGTCAAACTCGGCGATGAGCCGTGACACCACTTCCTGGTAACGTTCGGGAGCCCACTTGTTAGAGGCGAAATTGGTTCCAGGGCTGACCCCAATCCACTTTCGACCGCCATCAGACGTTAATTTTGAAAGTTTAGCGGCGAATTCAGTCTTCTCATTAGGCTGTAACTTCAAATCCATCCGACCTTGCCCAGCAGCCGGCACCGCAAGTCCGGAAACCCGTAGTCTTTCCAAAATCAGATCCGCCTGAGGCGGCATTTCAGGCAAGGGTGCGCCGTTGTTTTTGACAGAAACGGGAACGAATCCATCCATACCGATGAACCTTTTAATACCCGCTAACCGGTAAAGAAACTTGTCTCTTTTAACTTCGGATGGCTTGGTGGTCGCCAGTACCAAATAAGCGAGGGCGTCAAACCGGTACTTTCTTAAACCATAGACCATTTTCAGCAAACGCAAACCCTGCAGAAAACGGCTAGAACCGTGAATGGATTTATAAACCAGGACTTCTTTAAACAATTTCGAATTTTCTAGCACCTCACGGCTTAAGTTGCCTTTCGTGCCTTCGTGACTCAACAAATAAAGATCGGCGTCCGGAAAGTTCTCACGAACCGCCCAAATGGCAGGCAGCGCGACAACCGTATCCCCTATGGCGCCTTTACATTGAATGATGATCTTTTCTTTTTTCAAGCGCTGATCTTTTCAAAAAATGATAACAAACACAGCGGTTTCATCTAACCCAAGACTAAATAAAGAAATCTCTTAGTTAAATAAGTGACCCAAAACAAAGGCCATAAAAAGCGGCTATGTTGTTTATAAAAATAAAGGGTTTCCGACACTGGAGAACCCTTGGGATGTTTGATCGCCTTCCATCTTTCGCCAAACGACTTCTTCTTAGAGCTTGTTACATTTTCATCGCAGCAACCGACATAACCCGGCGTCAGCCAAATCGGTATCTTTTTCGCGGTAGCCCTCAAACCTAAATCAATATCACCCATATTGTGAGTAAATCTTTTGTCGAAGCCGTTCAAACGATCCATGGTTTTTTTGGAGATCAAAACACAATTGCAATTAAAAGTATCGCAGGGGAGAGGCTGTCCCGAAGGGCCAATAATTTTCAAAGCGAGTGGCCGGAATCGGCTGATTTTGATCATTCCACCATAAGTCGTAGTCGTCCGGTCATTCGATTGAATCGCCCCCACAATAATGGGCTCGGTTGGATTTTGTTTTAATGACCACTCCCAAGTACTTAAAAGATCTTTAACCGCGGTCGGGTCCAGAACCACATCATCATTCAACAACAACACTAAATCATTGTCATTCCCCTTATATTCAGACCAAAGCTTGCGCATCGCGCCGCACCAGAAGTAATTGCCATCCCCTGTGATGATTTCATCGGCCAATTTTTCACTCATGACAGAACCCGCCGTTCCATCGGAACTGCCGTCATCAAAAAGCGTGACTTTCTTTTCAATATTGCCCGGCAGACCTTCTTGGCTGCGGAAACTCTTTAAACATTTAAGGGTTTTTTCCCGGCGGTTATAGCAGGCCAACAACGCGTGTAAAATCATTTCGTTCTCTCTGGGCACTGAGTTTCGGACATTTTCAACACCTTGATTATTGCACGACTTGAAACAGATATACCGTTCCAGTTCCAGGCGTCAGCTGATAAGGCCGTCTTTCATACTGTATCGTTGCAATGGTTTTCACCGGCGTCATGGCGGTAAATTTGCCATACATGGATTCTCCCATAACCCCATAACGGACATGATAATGATCAAGAGAAGTTTTTATTTCATCAGGACTTACAATTAAAAGATATTGAACCGGCATGACAATCGGGTGCTTCTTAACCGCATCGTAGGTTAGGTCATCCATAATCATCGGTTCGGTCGGAGCTATATGTTCATCCTGAAGCGCCCTCTGAATCTTTACGTCTAATGCGTTTCTATCCGTCCAGAAGGACTGACTTGGCCCCTCATACCCCGCAAGAAATTCTTTCGTAAAGTTGCAATAAACTAGCGCCAAACACAAAACAGCGGTTATCAGCATATAACAGTAAAAACCCGCAGATAATAACGGTTTAAATTTATCATAAGCCGCGATTTTGGACGTCCCGGGAAACATCAGCTTGAGAGGCCATAAAAACGCGGCCAAAACCATCACCACGAATAGAAGTAATGAAATTTTATAATAGTGTTTCGTGATATTAAGGATGAATGGAATAAAAAACGAAAGGAATAAAGCCGATAAAAAGTAAAGTCGCTTTTTCTCGGCCTCATTTATCTTTGAGGGCCATCGAAAAGCCGCTTCGAAAGGCCAAAGCAATAAGCCCACAACCATGAGCGAACAGACAAAAAATGAAATCTCGTAGAAGCTTTCAGTTATGTTAAACGCAAATGGCACAAACAACGAAATCATAATGGACACAATCAGATAAAATTGTTTTCTTTCCTCGTCGCCCTTTAAAAAGCAAAAACAAGCAATCAATTTCCACAAAACATAAAAAATAAAGAAGATAACCGTCGTTTCAATTAGCGCATCAGCTAAAGAATCAAAAATATTTGTCGACTCTTTTTCCGGCAAGAAATTCGACTGATAAGATTTTTGAAACCACATCCGATCAAATGTATCCCGCGTTATGTGCTCACGATACGACAACGAAAGTTCCTCTTTAAATTGTTCGGGTGCCCGAAACAAATCCATTGGATTAACCGCTTGTTTCCCCATGTTTTGGGCAATACCAGAAACAGATCCACAAGACAAAAACTGTTTATTGTGCATGTCGAGAGATGCGCGAATGATTAACAATGTGGCGATCATAAAAATCAAAACATAAAAAATACGATGAATTCTTTTTTTAAGTTTGGCTGCCGCCATAACAAAAGACACAGCTAAAACTAAAAACAGATACAAAGCCTTGGGATGTACATAAGTAATTAGGCTGAACAACAGCAACATCACGAACGAATAAATGTAGATGACCGAGCTTTTACGGGTCAAAAGCATGCACCGAGCAATCACAAATAGGCACACACACACAGTGATGATGAGTATTTCCGGCCGAAGCATTACAAACCCGTATAACACCGGACCCATTGTCATCAGCAAAAGAAGCGGCCAAAAATCCAGCGAGCCCTTTCGAAGGTTGTGAATAATCAAAACAATATAGATGGTAAACAACCCTACATAAGGAATAATTCGATAAGAGAACCAGTCGCTGCCGAACTGGCTGATGACTGACCAAAATGCCGCGGCTGGAATCAGTAACAAACCAGGTCGCACTAAAAAGCCTTCAGGACAAAATGGCGTCACCGACTGTTTGAAGCCGCCATTAATAAAAAAACGTTCAAGAAATAATTTGTAGGAAAATTCGTCCTGGTACAGAGGAGAAAAAAGGGTAAGACCGATAGCGATTAAAATGACAGATAAAACCAGAAATGACGGAAGCGACTGTTTGATGATTCGCATCATTGAAATTACTTCCCAATCATTTGACACGCAGAAATTACTTTATTGATGTTTTCTTCCGGCATATGCGGCGTAAGCGGCAAACTGAGCACCTCGCGGCTTAGCTCTTCCGCGACGGGATATGATTTTGATAAACCATATGCCGGTTGTGCGTGCGGCGGCATCGGATAATGAAGTAATGTTTCCATACCCAGCCCCAGCAAGCGTTCGCGCAATTGGTCGCGTTTTGGACTTCGAACGACAAATAAATGCCACACCGGCTCGGCCCAGCTGGGCACTTGAGGCAAAATCAGGCTGCAGTCTTTAAGCCCTTTTAGATAGGCCGACGCAATCGTGCGGCGGCTGGCGTTATCCTCATCAAGCACCGCTAATTTAACGCGTAAAAAAGCCGCCTGAAGTTCATCCAATCGCGAATTAAAGCCTTTTTCGTCATGCTGGTATTTAACGGCCGATCCGTAATTGCGCAATGATTTGATTTTGTCGGCCAATTGGACATCGTCAGTCGTGATGGCTCCTCCATCCCCCAGCGCGCCCAGGTTTTTCCCTGGATAAAAACTGAAAGCAGCCGCGTGACCCAATCCGCCTACTCTTTTGCCGCGATATCGCGCGCCATGGGCTTGGGCCGCATCTTCCAGCACTTTCAGTCCATGTTTTTTAGCGATCGACATCACCGCGTCCATATCCGCAGGTTGACCATATAAATGAACAGGAATGATCGCTTTGGTACGCGGTGTAATCGCCGCTTCAATCTGAAGAGGATCAATATTATAAGTAGCGGGGTCTGGCTCTACGGCCACCGGAGTAGCGCCGACCTGGCTAACGGCGAGCCATGTGGCGATAAAGGTATTAGAAGGAACAATAACTTCATCCCCCGGACCAACGCCCCAGGCTTGCAACACCAGGTGCAAAGCTTCCAAGCCATTGCCGACACCCATGCAATATTGAACCTGGCAATAACCGGCGAATTCTTTTTCAAAAGCTTCCACTTCTTTACCCAGCACAAACCAACCCGAATCCAGTACGCGATCCAGCGCGGCGTGCAATTCTTTGCGAAAACGGTTATTAACGGATTTTATGTCGAGAAAAGGAATCATTTAACCGCGTCTTTTGAAGGTTGGTTGACGATCTTCAAAAATTCATCGTAATCACGGATGTAATCCGCCTCATCAAAATAGTCTGAGGCAAGCACCATGCAAACCGCGCCGGAAGAAAAGTTATTCACTTCCCGCCAAATGTAGGGACAGATGGTAAGGCCCGAATAGCTCCGGTTTAACTGGACTGTTTTTCTTTCTTTTCCATCATCGAGAACGATGTCAAAGGAACCCGACATAGCGATAACGAACTGGTGCAGGGCCTTATGCGCGTGTCCGCCACGATCAGAACCGCCCGGCACGTCATAAAGATAATAAACACGTTTGATTAAAAAATTGACTTGCCGCTCAGATTCCAGATAGGTCAAATTTCCGCGAGGGTCGGAAATCTTGGGAAGTTGGATGAGTTTGCAGTCGTGGATGGTGCCTTTGGGCATTACTTAGTCCTTCCTACCAGAAACCATTTATTCAGCGCGTAAGTAAAAGGTAGCAAAATAACAACATTTAAAAGCGGCGCGACCCGCGCATCGATGCGCAACAGATTCACCGCCACAAATAACAATCCTAATCCGATTAGATATTGGCCCACATACACCAGTGGGTATTGCGCAATCTTTGCCCATGAAAACGGCGTTTTAAACACAAAGAAGCTGTTCAACCCGTAGGCAATAAAAATACCCACAATAAAGGAAACGGTAAAGGCGATTTTATAATCAAAAAATTGAATAACTGCTAGATAAAGCAAATATGTGATAACTGTATTTGTTCCTCCGACCAGCAAAAACCGAAAAAACGGTTTTTTAAATAACTTCATCAATAACCACTTCCGGACGTTTATTAACTTCATCGAAAATCCGCCAGAGATACTCTCCAATCACCCCCAGCATAATAATAATCAAACCAAGCAGAAAGGTAATGAGGGCTGTCAGCGTGGCAAAGCCTGGCACGGGTATTTTCCCAAACAGGGCATGCAACACCACACTCACACCGTAAGAAAAACTGACGAGCGATACAAACGCGCCGATGGTAGAAATAAGCCGAATAGGCGTCACCGAAAAACCTAACATCACATCAAGAAATGCCTTAACTTTTTTAGAAAACGTCCAGCGAGATTTACCGTGTAATCGCTTAGCGCGATTGTAATGAATGACTTCCGGTTTGAACCCCAGCCAATAAGCCAAAAGAGGGGTGTAAAGATTTTTAGAGCTTTGTTGCATATGAGGCAGAAGCGCTTTGTCCATAAGGGCCATGTCATATCCACCACTGGGATAATCACTTAAAACCAACTTGTGCAGAAACCAGTAATAAAGGACGGCGAAAAACTTAGTCACCGGCGGATCATGGCGGCTGACACGTTCACAAATAGTAAATTTCGAACCAGCCTTCCACTTATCCGCCATTTGCAAAATAAGTTCAGGTGGATCCTGTAAATCCGCGGCCAATGTCGTGAAACAGTCCCCGGTCACAAACTGCATTCCACATTTGGAAGCGTGGACAGCGCCAAAATTCCGGGTCAATTTAATGATTTTGGTTTCCGGTCTCGTTTTTTTAATACGAAGCAGTTCTTCTTGAGAGGTGTCGCCCGACCCGTCATTGACAAAAATCAATTCCAATGCCAAATCTCGAGTTTTAAGTTTGCTTTCAATCCCCTGTAACTGCTCAAAAAGAATCGGCAGGGACTCGGCGTTAAAATAAACTGGCACGATGATTGATACTTTTTTCATTGGATTACCATTTCATAGTGATCGTGAACCACGGCCCGCGCTCCGAAACCTTCCTTCTGCTCTACCAATCCCACATTCAACACTTTGCCATCCTCTTCCGTCGAAATACCAAAATCGAAATAGGGATGGTCCGCGTACACCGTCTCTATTAATTCAGCAAACAGCAGGTCTAGCGCGCCCAACTCTTTTCCATTTTCACTGGCGGAAATATATTGAACGTGCGCCACACGATCCGTAGCATAAACCACCACACCCGCTAACATCGTCTTATCCTCAAAACAGCCAAACAGGTGAATATGATCAGGAAAACGCGAAGCCAGTAACTCTATTTCAGCCAGACTATGTACCGGCTTAACGTTATAACGCTGACGCAGGTTTTCTTCCAGAATCGTCCAAAAAACTCCAAAATCTTGGCTTTTCACCACTTTCAACCCGGCATTTCGAGCTTGCTTGATTTTACGTAAGCGGCGTTCCTGATAGGGCTGCCGATGGGATTGCTGAATCACCGCCATGACGTCGCGGCGGAATAATACAGCACCCTGGCGAAATAAGGCGTAACGATCCTCTTCTGCGGGAACGCGGCTATAAATATACGGAATCGTTTTATAAACGAGATTTTTGATACCCGCGGATCGGGCATAAGGATGAAACGTGTCAAACACTTCGAGCATACGCGGCGTCGTCATCGACGCGTCCGATACTAGTCCGCCATAAGTAAGACCGCCATGGCTGAAAAGTCTATGTTCTTTCTCGTTAGCCGGCATAACGGCTAAGAGCTTGTCTTTATCATCTATAAATAACAGACTGTGATCGGTAAAGCGGTCAGCGTGATAATCCATATAATCGCGTTTAATAAGAAACGTTCCGTTTTTAGAAGTGTCAATAAACGCGTCCCAACGCGATTTCATTTCAGGCTTGTAGCGAATGATGTTCATCCGATTAACTCCGCCACAGCGAATCCTTCGCGTCCAAAATCATTGCCGTTATAAAAACAATAGGTTTTAGCGCCGATAGTAATCACAGCCGCGTACATAATCGCTTGGCTGTCGAATTGGCCAGCCGACACATCTAACCCCATCTCATGATCTTTACGAGTCCAATGAAGTCCATCTTTCGATTCAGCGTAGCCCATGCGGTAAGCACCGAGCGAACGCTTGCGGATGGAGTAAAAAAGCTGATAGTCCTCGGCGCCGCGCTGAACCACCCAGGGACGTCCAAAACCATGTTCATCGGGGTTTGTCACCGTCAGCGATAATCGACCCGCTTTTTGCCAGGTTAATCCGTCGCCTGATTCTTGATATCTCAAATCGTAAACCGGCATCGATTTGCCGTCCAAATCGATCCACTGATTTCCGCCAATGTACCAGAGACGCATGCGGTTCTGTTGCCACAAAGCAAAGGGCCCGCATCGAAAATAGAGTTCTTCATCCGAACGTTCCAGAACCGGCGTATGGCCTAGACGTTTAAAGGTCAGCCCCCCGTCATCACTGACAGCAACACCCGTTAATAATCGATAACGGATTTGGGTGCCTAACTCAAAGCCCACGTAATACATAAAGTAGCGTGATCCTACCGCCACAACACTGCATGGCAGCACACCGTTCTCGTCAAATGTTCCCGGCAGGCCAATGTCAAATAGCGGCGCGGATGAAACCGAAATCACTTCCAAGGGATTTTCTGGATTGAGATCAACATAGCCTGGACGGCCCACCATCTTTTCGTCGCACATCGCGCAATAAACACGCAAAACATTGTTATTCATCAAAACCGGAGTGGGAATCATGGCATGTGATTTAGCCCAGGGTTTGCTTCCGTCCGGCGTATAGACAATGCCCAGTTTACGCCATTTCATTAGAGGTCATCTTTCACGCGATTTAAACGACGGGCATTACCTCGCGCTTCTCCTGCGGCCCCTTGGACAATACTGTCTTCCGCCACATCCTTCATGACCAGCGCGCCCGCGCCAATCACACAGTCCTTGCCGATCAAAACATTATTGGCCACTGTGGCGTTGACACCCACAAAACAACCCTGCCCCACTGTGACAAAACCCGAAATAACCGCATGGGAGGCGACAAAGCAATGATCCTGGATAGTGGAATGATGTCCAATATGATTGCCGCTCCACAGCACCACGTTCGTGCCGAGCTTGACGAAAGGTTGAACCACGTTATTTTCAAAAATAAAGCAATGTTCTCCTACCTCTACATTAGGCCAGACAAAAGCACGGCTGCTGATATAGGAAGCGGGGGCAAAACCCTTCTCTTTTGCCGCGCGGTATAAGCGGGTTCGCAAACGATTGAGATTGGTATAAACCAACGCGGCAAAAAAAGAATGTTCCTTTGGTTCGAATTGCTTTTCCAGGGATTCAAAAGCAACTACCGGCAAACCAAACAGTGTGTTTTGTTTTAAAAACGCTTCCTCAACGCTGAAAGCCACCACTTCGTATTCCGAATCATGCGTAAAATACTCATAGGCGATCTGCGCAAAAGCCGAATCACCCAAAATCACAAGTTTGCGTTTTTTTGACATCGTGTTTATGGCCTCACAATGAGAATGTCTTCACGACGGTTGGCCATCGGCAAATCATTAGCCTGCGGCACCACATAGGCATGAAAGCCAGCCAGCCGCGCCCTTTGCAGAACAGACAGCACAACCGAATCGTCTAGACTTCCCTCTTTAATTCGAGTCAATTCAGCAGGAGGCTTTTCATTAGTACCTGTAAATTCCCGGTGGCTGGCAAGACCCGCTTCACTCTCAAAAAACCGCTTCCTCATGCTGACATTAGGAATATCGCCGATCAACATCCGCCCCTGAGGCGCCAGCAATGTTAATGACTTATCGAGAAAATCGAACGGGTCGGCTTCAGCAAATATGTACTGAAAAACCGAATAAACGATAATCGCGCTTGTTTTTCCCGTATAGCGTTCAAATAATTCCGGGCAATCTGGATAGCGTGCCGCTATTTTACGGACAGATGCGGACTCGCCGGACAATTGATCCAGCATTTCCTTTGAATCAATCAATATAAGTGTTTGTGACTTTTGCTCGGCTCTTTCCATCAGAAACCGTGGAATATCGCTGCATCCACAGCCGATATCGATGATGGTGCTCTTGTCGCCTTGGAGCGCCGGAAGCTTTGATTCCATATCCTGAAAAATGAGTTTTTCTTTACCCGCCCGGTAAGTATCAGGAAATCCGACTTTTTCATAACGGCTCAGTGCCGCATCCTTCGCCATGGAGCGAAAATCTTCAAAACCTATATTATTAAAACGCTCAAAATTATCTTTTCGGGGTTCTGTCATGAACGATATTGTACATTGACAACCAACATCACAATGACAAAAGCGATTAAAAAATCTATCCGTTTTAAAAACGGAACAGTCGCCAGATTCCTACAAATCGTGGTATTTCGCTCAGGCTATCTTCTTTTCAAGCCCGCCTTCGACAATATTCGCCTAGTGGCCGCCACAACCTCTTTAGGTTTGACCTGAAGGATGCAATGCGGAATATCTGCTTCGCAAGCGTCAACACAAGGAAGCTTGGCGTGTTTGGGTTGGACAATAATATTTGGTACGCCCCAGGGGCCAAAACGTTTGGGTGAGTTGGCATGCGATTTAGTGCCCCGCCTGGAGTGCGCGCTGACTTCAACTACTGGCAACCCCGCCGCGGCAGCTAAGTGCATTGGCCCTGAATCATTCCCCACGAAAGCATCGCAACGTTCGAGCAACGCGATGGTTTGACGGAACGAGGAACCGCAAGCATTGACTGTTTTCACGCGGGGTGACTTT